>TARA_Y100000385_G_scaffold131973_1_pt1 | contig 10124 bp, 11 predicted proteins | sample TARA_Y100000385 | Tara Oceans TARA_Y100000385 (sample SAMEA2620980) | marine metagenome | biome: marine biome (ENVO:00000447); feature: surface water layer (ENVO:00002042); material: "saline water (ENVO:00002010), including plankton (ENVO:xxxxxxxx)" | depth 5 m
AGTTCGAGCTAAAAGAATATCATCACCTGCGGAAACAGACATAACAGGAAGAGTTTCTTCTTGACCATCCGTTCCTCCCCCATTATTAGCAACACCGATTCCATATATACTAATATCTGTAATGTCTGAGGTAGCTACTAAATGAATCGCTTTTCCATCGTTTCCTCCAAGTGATAAATCCATAATACCTTGAAGAATTAAGGAGGAATCTTGTGCGTGAAGTGAAAATACAATTGATAATAAACTAAATAAAGAAGTAATTTTTTTCATAAAATAAAGGTTTTAATAATTTTTAACAAAATTAATTTTTTTTGTTAATTCAAACCCAATGTCATTAAAAACTTTTTGACATCAATATTGAAAGTATATAAGATCTAATAAAAAGGCCACTAAAATGAGTGGCCTTAATTAAGTGAAATTTAAGAACTAATTTAATTAAAACCCATATCCTATAGACAATTGAAAATTCGGAAGTACATTAGGTGTTAATTTTTCTAAGATTGCATCAGCCTCTAATGAATCTGATCCTTCAAAACTGTCAGGACCGCTAGAATATAAAGTACCTATCTCAACACCAAATTGAAGACCTTTAACATTTCCTGATCGAGCGGAAAATCCAAAATATCCAACTGGATTTTCGTTATAATCAACTTGATATTCATTACCGCTTTCAGCATGAATATGATTTTCAATACCCCCAATAGCAAATCCAGCATTCACAACAAACCAATTATACTTTTCAAAAGGTCTGTGCGCCATAAAAACCCCCATCCATGAACTTGACGTTTCCCACTCATAATCTCCAAGTTCGTCGACTTTAGGACCAAAACTTGACACATCTGATTCACCGAAAGTCCCCCCAAAACCTACAGATAGTGAAGTTTTTAAATCAAAGTTGTAAGAATAGTTAATACCTGGTCCAAAAGGACTTGCAGTTAAAGACACTCCATACTGAGCAAATTCTTTTTCAGAACTCTGAGCCAAAATTGATAGAGAGAAAGTCAAAGCTGTAATACTTAATAATAGTTTTTTCATTTTTATTTAGTTTACATTTAGTTAAAATGTAAATATAAAATGAAATAACTAATTCTAAAAAAAAGTTAAAATTTATATGTTTTGTAAAACCTCTATTTTAGCTAAAGTAAGACGAATCATCTTAGCAATAGTTACCATTGGAGTTTTACTAAATCTACCTGAAATGCGGTCAGCTAAGACTGCACTTATACTAATCACCTCGTGATTTAGAAGTTTACCAAAAGCATAAATGCCCGCGGTTTCCATTTCTAGATTACTTAGAGACAAATTATCATAAATTAAAGAAGTAGATTTACTTAACAAATCTGGATGTTTTAGCGGCAAAGTAACAGATCTTCCTTGGGGTCCATAAAATCCGTTTATCGTAAGTGTTATTCCTTGTTTATACTTGGCTTCATAAAATGTCTCCCATAAAAAATCTGAAGATTTTACAGCATAAGGTTCGGCAAGTTCATTGGGCCAATCTGTGATCTGAGAAAACTTCTGACTTAATTCAGGCTCAAAGACATGAGATTGAGAATGGTAATAGTGAGGGATACCATCAATTCCAATGGCATATCTAGAAAACAAAATGTCATCTAAATTATTTTTTTTGCTGATAGAGCCTGTTGTTCCTAAACGAATTATTTTGAATTTACGTGGATGAGGTAATAAAGTTCTTGACTTTAGGTCAACCTTACTTAGAAGGTCTAATTCATTAAACACTATGTCAATATTATCAACTCCTATTCCGGTCGATATAACTGAAAGTCTTATCTTTCCAATAAAACCAGTATGAGTAGTAAATTCTCTATGGGATTTACGAAGTTCAATGAAATCAAAATGCTGAGATACTTCACCTACTCGATTAGGATCTCCCACAAAAAAAATTATATCAGCAATATCTTCAGATTGAAGATGGAGATGATATACCGAATAATCTGAATTCAAAATCAATTCAGAGGGAAGAAAAGTCTGCATAATTATACTTTAGATCAATTTATCTACAGTCAAATATTAGAACCGAAAGGGGTGGAATTTCAAAGAGTCGGTTTTGTAAGAAAATAACTTATTCATTTTTAATTTAAATTTTGATTTTATTAATTGTAAAAATAATTATAAAAGCTAAATTTATCTTCAAAATAAAAAAATTATTTTATAATTATGTAGATTAAAATATAGATTTAATATCAAAAATATCTCTATGTGACAAGAATATATTTACCTTTTCAAAAAAGTTTACTGAGTTAATATTATACAGTCATCTAAATAGTTTAAGATATTATGTGCAGTAAAATTATCCTATCTGTACTCTAGCCAAAAAACCTCTATTTATGATCCATATTTACTAAAAATAAGGTCGACTAATGACACACATTAAATTTTAGAAAATATAATTGACAAAAAATATTTAGAATTTAAAAATGGAATTAACATTTATTTACTCGAATTTTACAGAAAAATTTATTTTGATTCAAAATGTATGACATTGTAATCTTAACGGAAAGAAGATATGACAAGGTTCAGAATAGAAACTGGTATACAGATCAAGTCATCTTGGAGGATCGAATTGTTCAAATCTCACTTGAAAAAAAGGGTTTTAAAGTAGTTCGAGTACCCTGGGATACCCCTAATTTCGATTGGACTAAAACAAAGTTTGCACTATTTAGAAGCACTTGGGATTATTTTGACAGATATGAAGCCTTCTTTACTTGGTTTGAAAAAACACGAAAGCAATTAATTTTCATAAATGATCCAAAACTAATATGCTGGAACCTTGACAAACATTATTTACTCGATTTAAAAAGAAAGAAAATAAAGATTCCAAAAACTATATTTTTAGATCGTGGGTACAAAAAAAAAATAAAAAAAATCCTTCAAAGCGTAAGCTGGGACAAAGCTGTTTTAAAGCCTGCTATTGGTGCCGCTGCGAGAGAAACATTTCTAATCACCAGAAATAACTACCAAAAGCATGAAAAAGATTTACAAAGGCTTTGTGAAAATGAATCTATGCTTTTCCAAGAATTTCAATATCGTATTCAGAATCAAGGGGAAATAAGTTTTATAATGATTGGCGGTAAATTTACTCATGCTGTTTTGAAAAAAGCAAAGGCTGGAGATTTTCGCGTTCAAGACGACTTTGGAGGGTCAGTAGAAGATTATCACCCGTCAAAAAATGAAATTGAATTTGCAAAATTCGCAATTCGTTCTTGTCCAAAAACCCCTATATATGCTCGTGTTGATGCATTTTATGACAATGAAAATGAACTTTGTCTTGGAGAACTTGAATTGATTGAACCTGAATTGTGGTTTCGAAAATGTCCCGCCGCCGCAGACATATTGGCTGAAGAAATTTACTTACTTTACGAACAAATTTTTAATAATGAGTAAAAAAGCAAAACTTATTTGGAATTTTAGTGGTACAAATGGCCTGAAAACTGCGGAACATCACCTTATTCATCTCAAAGAATTCAGCCATATGGAATCTATTCCCATCCTCAAATCTGGTATCGACCAAATCAACTCTATGACCTGCGAAGCTTATGTGGTAGTAAATATGAAGTGGGTAGAAAAACTAAGAACTAAACTCAAACCAAACAAAGGCTACGCTGTCGACTAAATAAATGAGAAAGAAAATTATGTTATTAGGAGCTGGTGAGCTTGGAAAAGAATTTGTAATTGCTTGCCAAAGATTGGGCCAATATGTAGTGGCAGTTGACAGTTATGATGATGCTCCAGCCATGCATGTTGCTCAAGAAAAAGAGGTCATTAACATGCTAGATAGTAAATCTTTAGATGTGATAGTTGCCAAACACCAACCAGATATTATAGTACCGGAAATAGAAGCGATTCGAACTGATCGTTTCTACGACTATGAAAAACAAGGTATTCAAATTGTTCCAAGTGCCAAGGCAGCTAATTACACCATGAATAGAAAAGCCATTCGTGATTTAGCTTCTCTACAACTTGGAATAAAAACTGCATCTTACTGCTACGCTTCTTCTTTTGATGAATTAAAATTGGGAGTAAAATATTGTGGTATGCCATGTGTAGTCAAACCGCTAATGTCAAGCTCAGGGAAAGGTCAATCAGTAATTAAGACAGACTTGGATATAGAAAAAGCATGGAACTATGCTCTAGAAGGATCACGCGGTGACCTTATGGAAATAATTGTTGAAGAGTTTATCAATTTTGATTATGAAATCACACTACTAACCTTGAGCCAGGAAAATGGAAATACTCTTTTCTGCCCCCCTATTGGACATCGTCAGGAACGAGGTGATTATCAAGAAAGCTGGCAACCCATAGCTATGGATCCTCAACATCTTGTGCAGGCAAAAAAAATGGCAAAAAAAATAACTTCATCTTTGGGCGGATCAGGAATCTGGGGAGTGGAATTTTTTATTGGGAAAAATGGGGTTTACTTTTCTGAATTATCACCTCGTCCTCACGATACGGGTATGGTTACTCTAGGAAATACTCAAAACTTCTCGGAATTTGAATTGCATGCACGAGCGATATTAGGAATTCCAGTCGAAGAAATCACGCTTGAAAAAAATGGGGCAAGTGCTGTTGTTTTGGCAACACAGCAAAGTACAAAAAAACCTATCTATAAAGGATTACACCAAGCAGCAACTTACAAAAATAGTGACTTTAAGATTTTTGGTAAGCCCACAACTCGCCCTTTTAGAAGAATGGCAGTAGCATTAGCTTTCGGTAATGAAAGCACAGATAAATTGGTAGAAAAAGCAAAAAAGATTGCTGCCCATATAAAAGTTATTTCTTAGTAAAGATAATTAAAAAAGACTCTAAGGATTGGTCCTTTATTTATTCTTTTAGTTCCTGAACAATGACAGAAATCATCTCTTCAAATTCATCGCGCTCGTAAAGTCTAGTTAGAAAAATAATTCTTCCCTTATTGTTAAGCACAATGTTTCGAGTGACCCCTTGTTTTGGTCCTGCAAAAAGGGCAAAGACATCTCCAGATAAATCAGATGCCATAGGATAAGTAACAGCCATTTTCTCTGCAAAGTCTTTTGTAGTTGGAACATCCTCCATAAGATCTATACCAAACATCATAAAATCTTCCTCCTTAAACCTTTGCCAAACCTCTAATTCAAGTTGAGGCATTTCCTTTCTGCAGACACTACACCACGAAGCAGTAAACTGCAAGACCACGGTTTTGCCTAATAAGGACTCATTATTTATTAGCTCTCCATTTAAGAGTTTAAACTCAAAATCAGGAGCCATTTGTCCTTGTTTTACTATAAACCCCCTTGTGTCAATATTTTGAGAATAAAGCAAAACAGGAAATACTAAAAGAAAATTTTTTATAAAATTTTTAATCATGTGAAATAAATAAAAGTGGTTAAAATAATAGACCAAAATAAAACTGATAAGCTAAGAAAAGTTAGTGCAATAAATCTCTGATGGCTAAAAAATCGTGCAGCCAAAAAAGCACCCACTGGGATCGAGATTAAAATAGGAGAAAAAAATGCTATTCCAACCAGTCCATACTTTCTTATCATTCCCACGTAAAATTTGTTTTTTCTAGTAAATATCTTCCTGTTTTTAGGCATTGGTTTAAAAAAATTAGGGAAAAATTGGACAATTTGAGCACCAAAATAAAAAAATAGAAAAACTCCCGAGATTCCTCCTAATGAGGTAATGATTAAAGTTTCTAAGTAAGACATCCCATAAACGTAATGAGCTAGAGGTGGTGCGCCAAAAAACTTTACAGCGCTTAAGAGAAATACATTTATAAATTCAATCATAGTTTGTATAAATTAGATTACCTAAAATATGATAGAGGAAAAGGGAGACGATTCATTTTCAGATTTTGATAAGAATGATTCTTACCACCAAAACCTTTATAGAATCTGGCTAAATCTTTATCGTCACTTCCTTCAAAATCAAATGTAAAAGAGCTATTCGCTGATTCTTTAAAAAAAGAATCTATCAAAAAAGGCATAGCTCCATTTTTCTTTCCCTGAGAAGTGTTTCCACTAAATAAAAAAATCACTCTATTAATTCCAAACAAAAGAAACATTCCTGCTTGCAGCTGGTTACCCTCTCCGTAAGCCATTAATACTTGGCCGCAATTCTTGTGAATGGCTACGTGCATGATTCTCTCTAAATTTTGATAGTCTATGTCGGAAAAATGCTTCATTTTTGGTCCCTTATCTAGTTTAAATAAGTTTATAAGATTTTTTGGGGAATCATTTTTGAAAATCTGCAAATGATTTTCATTTGACTTTTTTAAATTTCGAAGAAGATTTTTTGAGTAGTCTTTCCTCATATCAGAATAGGGTCGATTTAGTCTCAACTCATAATTACTCCTAACTCTAATATTTATTGATTCTGAGGGGATAACAGAAGTATAATGATTCATATTTAGATCAATATATCGGTATGAATCAGGAATAGCCGAAATAAAATCTGACAATAAATGCCTATCTTCTGATTCTATATAAAATAACCCAAGCTGCTGAACCCAAAAGGGAGTAAAAGAATATTGGAGAAGAAATTTCTTTCTTGAAGGCAATGGAAAAACAGCCTGATAATCGTCGAGGATTAATGCATCCCATTCCAAAACAACAATATCTAAATACCATGAGAAAGCGTAGGGCAAAGAATTAACAGATCTTTTAATACAAGCATCCCACTTTTCAGTATCAACCTGCAGATGTTCTATAAATCTAATCATGTTTTAGCTTGTTCTAATGTGTATTCATAAACTTTTTTCCAAGCATCCCAGTGTCGATTTTCAGTTAGCGTTTCATTGTGCCAAAGACTAACAAATCTGCCGTTGACTTCTTTCACAGAATCCATAATTTCTTTTACTAGATACTGAGCTTCGTCAGTTGTTAGTCGCAAATACTCATTTAATGTTCCATCCATTATAGCAAAGGGATGAACCAATAATTTTGTCTGCATTTCTATGTCTAAATCATAAAAATAAAATGGCAGTGATGTTCCGGCTCTGAAACCCACTTGAGAGGCATAACCCATTGAATAATCCTCTTGTATTCCAAGATCAATTAGTCTTCGGTAAGTCAAAGGCAAATCAAGTCTTAAAAAATGTTGTCTACTGTGAAAAACTTCTCTATTAACAATTTCTCTTAATCGTTTAACTTCTTTAGATAATTTTCTTGAATCTGAATGTGATGCCCAAGAGGGATGAATTCCCACCTTGGCGTAATCTGCTGTTGACTTAATCAGAATTTGAAAATTTTTATTCGTATATGCAATGTTTTTGTCATTAAAGCCGTAATCAGCTAACAAGAAAAAATAAATAGACTCAAAACCATACCTCTTTTGCATGGATAATAAATAATCATATGTGTCATATGGATCTTTCTGTTGACCAAAAAGTACTTGAAATCGAGCTTTAAAATCCTCAAAATCAAAATTCACTAATGATCTTAAAGTTGAACCAACCGTCCTAAAAAAACCTTTTTCCTTATAGCAAAATGCATTGTCTACATCAATGGTATTGACAAATTGAAAGACTCTCTTTTTAGATTGAAAATTAGGAAATTTTTCATGTATTAATCTAAGTAATTCTCTTAGCCAGTATTCTATTACGGGAGTCTTCAGAAAACCATTTTGAAATGCTATACTTTTTTCAGCTGGAAACCGATGAAAACGATCTTTTATGTGTGGAAGATATTCTTCGTAACGACTTAATAAAAAAAAACTAGCAGCAAAAAAATCAAAAGGGAGAGGTGATGAAGAGGAATGAGCAAAAATTATAGGCAAGCCTTTCCAAGAAGATATCTGAACATTTTGATCTGAAATTCCTTTCTCAAAAAGAAGCTCATGAGATTTGAGGAACAACTCATTCCCTAAACTTTTCTTTGTATATGAGAGTTTAGGACCCTCATATGAAATAAACTCTTCTATTTTACTTGTAAAAAAAACTTCTGCCCCCAAAAACTGTTTAAACACCATATTAAAAATATAACGAAGACGGGGCGAAATGGTGTGGGAATAGACTAATATCATGACAATTCTTCTAAAATTGTGTGGCATATAAAATGAGAAGAGTTTCCGTCACCAAAAAGTTTAGGATACTTTATATCAGATTTACTTAACACATTATATTTTTTAGTTAAATCTTCAAGTTCAGCATCTACCAATATTGCAGCACCTTGGTCTATAATTTGAATCCATTCGGTTTCTGGTCGTAAAATCAAACAAGGTTTTTCAAAAAAATAAGCTTCTTTTTGAACGCCTCCAGAATCTGTTATAACAAAATCGCAAGATCGCTGTAAAGAAATCATCTCTTTAAAAGATACGGGCTGAATGACCTCAATCCATGGGTGATTCAAAAATGCAAAAAGCAATTGATGATCTAAGGATTCTTCAAGTGCCTTTTTTGTTCTAGGATGCAATGGAAATACAATTTTCTTTAGTTGCTGAGTGGAAAAAGTCATCAACATTTGACAGATGGCTTGCAATCGCTTTGGTTTATCTGTATTGGAAGGGCGATGCATTGTAAAAAGTAAAAAATTTTTGAATGAAGAGATTGGAACATAATTATCTTCACTCATCTTCTGGGAGAAATACATTGAATTATCGTACATGATATCCCCGCATTTAAATACTTTGGGTGCGTCAACAGAACATTCACCTGTATTAGAATGAACAATTCCTTCATTGGCTAGGTAGTCGATTGCACTTTGTCCAGAACAAAACAATAAAGAAGAACAATGGTCTGTTAGTACTCTATTTATCTCTTCTGGCATAGTTTTATTAAATGATCGCAAACCTGCCTCAATATGAATTAATGGGATATTACTTTTCGAGGCGACTAATGCCCCTGCCAGAGTTGTATTAGTGTCTCCGTAAACAAGTATTGCCTGAGGTGATTCTTTTTGAATGACCAAATCTAAACACTGTATAATTTCCGAAGTTTGACTGGAATGACTGCTTGTCTTCAAATCAAACTTATGTTTAGGATGAAGTAAATCTAGTTCTTGGAAAAACAAATCAGACATATGGGAATCATAATGTTGCCCACTATGCACAAGGACTTCTTCAATTTTTCCAGAAAAATAATTGCGTATGGTTCTGGAAATAGCCGCCGACTTAATAAATTGAGGACGAGCTCCTACCAGCGTTAAAAGTTTAAACATTAAAATGTACTTTTTACAAATGTAACAAAAAGCTAAAGATCCTGTATTGATCAGTAAAATTAAAAATAATACTATTTGGTTATAATAACATGATCTATGAATTTGATGTAAGCATAAGAATATAATTAAACGAATTTTTTACATCACTTGAAAGTCTAATCTGATCTATTCTAGATTGCATATAGGATGTAAATAATCGTAGTAAAATTTATTTACCAAGAACGTTTAAAAAAAATAGTATATTCACTTTTGAAGAGAACAGCCCTCCGACATTATTTTGTCTTCAAACAAGATAAAATTGGAAGTATATAAATATAAAACCAAAAAAATTTTCTGTTTATAAATCTTGCATCAAAAATTTCATTAGTCTAACTTAGAATAAAAATCTTTGAAAATTAACGAAGGAAACTTAAATGCCTACTTTTGACTAAAAACAATTGAGTATGCTAGGTAATGGTTTTTGAAAGAACCATTATCTTTATCAAATGTTATATAATCCTTGGATTTTTCTATGATTTTCTTTTAAACATGCAATCTATTATCAAATTTATATTAGTACAATTATTTATATAAGAAAGTTTAAAAAATGAACAAAAAAAACCTCCCAAAGGGGAGGTTATTTTTAAGATATTTAAAAAAAAGTTAAAGGGCGGCTATTTTCTTAGCTAATTTAGATTTGAGATTGGATGCTTTATTTTTATGAATTGTCCCTTTTTTTGCCAACTTGTCAATTTTCGACATCATTTTTGGAAGAGAATTCTCTGCAGCTGACTTATCTTCCTGTGCTCGCAAGTCTCTTAAACCATTACGCATAGTTTTATGGTTATACTTATTATTGAGAGTTTTCTGCTTGTCAGAACGAATTCTCCTAAGTGTTGATTTGTGATTAGCCATAGTGATTTACTTAAATTTTGACAGTTTGTTTAGTAGTCCGTAGGGGAATCGAACCCCTGTTGCATGGATGAAAAC
>TARA_Y100000385_G_scaffold288036_1_pt1 | contig 10122 bp, 13 predicted proteins | sample TARA_Y100000385 | Tara Oceans TARA_Y100000385 (sample SAMEA2620980) | marine metagenome | biome: marine biome (ENVO:00000447); feature: surface water layer (ENVO:00002042); material: "saline water (ENVO:00002010), including plankton (ENVO:xxxxxxxx)" | depth 5 m
GCAGCAAATAATACACAAAGTGAAAAAGCAATAGCAATTGGGTTTGAAGCTGGTAATGGAACCCAAGGTGCAAGTGCAGTAGCAATTGGTGACGAAGCAGGTAAAACAGCCCAAAGCACGAAAGCAATAGCAATTGGTAGAGATGCAGGCTCAACAGGTCAAGGTACATTGACAATAGCAATTGGTGATCAAGCAGGTCAAACTAACCAAGTTGCGCAAGCCGTAGCAATTGGTAATCAAGCAGGCGGCGATGGCCAGGCACTTCAAGCAGTAGCAATTGGTCAACAAGCAGGTCAAACAACTCAAGAAACTCTTGCTATAGCAATTGGGACGTATGCTGGTAGAATAACACAAGGTACAAAATCAGTAGCAATTGGTAACCTAGCTGGTAATGATACACAAAGTGCAAACTCAGTAGCAATTGGTGAGCAAGCAGGCACTACAACTCAATCACAGCATAGTGTGGCAATTGGTGCACTGGCAGGTCAAACTACACAAGGAGAAAGTTCAGTAGCAATTGGTAAACAAGCAGGTAAAGTAAACCAAGGATCAAGTGCAGTAGCAATAGGTAATCTCGCAGGCGTGAACAACCAGCACAACAACTCAATTGTAATTGCAGCCAGTGGCTCAGCGTTAGAAACAGCTCAAGCAGGTCAGTTTTTAGTTAAACCAGTTAGAAATGTAGCAGGAGCATTGCCAGCAGGATTTAGCCAAGTTGCTTACAATCCAACAACAGGTGAATTTATATATTACGGATAATAATTAATAAACATAGACTAAAAAGAGGCTCTTAGGAGCCTCTTTTCTTGACTTACTGTAACTTTTCTAAGTTAGCAATATAATTTGTCATACTGTGGTCACTAAAGTTATCGATACCACCTTGCTTTAAGCCCATCCACATACCACGCCAACGGTCTTTTACACGACGAGTACCTTTGAGATTTGGCTTATAGTCACCATTTGAATCCATGTAGTGTTCACACCCATCATGTTTATAACCCATGATAGCAAGTGGCACACGGGTAACAATATCGTTGTTATTAACCCAACGTTGGTGTTTACAGTTTAAGCTCTTGATAAACTTTCTCCAACCTGTACGTGGTGATCCATATGTATATACTTCAGCAATATTTGGCATAAGCGGATCGTCTTCACAACGGCTAGCCATAATAGTTGTCATTGCGGCACCTAAACTGTGTCCACAAAACCATGCTGTACGTTTCTTACCACACTCACGTAAATCTTCCATAACCATTGGCCATAGTTCGTCTACTTCTGTTTTAAAGCCAACGTGTACTCTACCAACAGTTTCTGCCATTACTGGAGCTGCTTTTAAGTCTGCTTTAATATCGTTAAACTCGTTTGGTTGTGTTCCACGGCAAGCAATAACAATGTCTGCTTTGTTCATAAAGCGATATGCTTGAGCACCGCCATTGTTGTAAAATTCTATAGTTGTAAACCCTAATGCTTTTGCATCTTTTTTAACTTGTTTTGTATCATCACTGTAGGCTATACTTGCTAGTTTAGCAAATAATAGACTACGTTGTTCAAAATTCATGTCTGTAATCATTTTAGTTTCCTCTCACTACAAATATTTATTGACAAATGCTAAAAAAGTGTATATACTACTAGTTAAATATTAGGAGAACCTATGAACATTTTAATCGCAGGCTATGGATTTGTAGGCCATGCTCATAAAAAACTACTAGCTGAAAAGCATTCAGTTAGAATATACGATCCACATAAAAATTATCCATGGACTGACAACCCAGTGGATGCTTGTATTATTAGTGTAAGTACACCTCCTGCTGATGATGGAAGTTGTGATGTAAGTAATGTTTGTGATGTAATTGGTCTGTTGTCTGAAATGACACCTATACTAATTAAGAGTACACTAAGTTTAGAAGGTTGGCGTAAGATTAAGTTTATGTATCCCAACCATTTGATTGCGTTTAGTCCAGAGTTCTTACGTGCCGCTACTGCTGACGAAGACTTTTATAATACTAGAGAGATTTATATGGGCGGTGATAGAAAATCATTCTGGCACACTTTATTCTCAACAGCATTTAATGATGAAAAATTTACTACAATACATGTTGAGGTAGAAGAGCTTATATTGACAAAATGTTTCCGTAATGCGTACTTAGCAACTAAGGTATCCTTCTTTAATCAGATACACGATCTATGCGAGGCAACTGGTGTAAACGCAAACATGGTACTACATCTTGTAGGTGAAGATACTCGCATAGGTAGTAGTCACACAGAAGTAACAGAACAGCGTGGATTTGGTGGTCATTGTTTTCCCAAGGACACCAGTGCTATTATTAAAACAGGTGAAAAGTATAATACAGACTTGACTTTAATACGTAATGCTGTACAATATAATAAAAGTATAAGGAGAGACTAATGTTTGTAGATTATGACGGCATGACTGTTGATCAGATGCTGGAAAAACAAATTGAACTAAAGCGTAAAGTAGCACAAGCACATCAAAGTGGTATGAGCCCAGGATTGATTGCGCAAATGCAAAACATGTTAGATATATTAATGGTAGAGTACCATTCTCGAGTAGCAAGTGATGGTGAAAAAGCAAAACGTGAACGTGCTATTGAAGAAGGTCGAGACCCTGATGCTGACAACGTAATGAATATTGGCGATGTTGAATAGCGATAACGAAATAATTATAGATGAAAACAAACTTGTGGATTTACTTCTACAGGGTAAAAAAGTACACACGGTGACAATGGAAAATACATTAAGTATTGATAGATATAATCAGTTTTGTAGTTTATTTTTGATTGATGAAAAGATAAATGTAGAACTGCCTAATAATGGATTAGATAAGTATAATAAAGAACTAGTAGATAATTGGTTTATGCCTGACGAATACAAAAAAATTAATATAGTTAATCACTTATTAAGTAAAACAAAAAATGAAACTGAATACCAACGTGTTGTTACAGAACTTACAGAGTTTGAAGAACGTGGATTGTTGTCACTATTACAGTATATGATGTATTTTGTTGAATTAATGCGTGAAAACAATGTTGTAATGGGCGTAGGGCGTGGATCAAGTGTTGCTAGTTATGTGTTATATCTTCTTGGTGTACACAAGATAGATAGTATTAAATACAACTTAGATTATAGGGAATTCTTTAGATGAGAAGTGTAAAAACTGCAAGAGGCAAAGTGATTGACATGGCTGCTCTTGCCGCAAAAAATGAGACTGCTAGATCAGTTGGCAACGTATTAATGAATGCTAGAGGTGATAGATTAAACAGTGATGGTACTGTAAAGTATACTGCTCAGGAGATTGCTCAAGCAGATGCGGCACAACGGACACCAGCTACAACAACGCCAATTAGTGAGCCAAAACCAATTACGCCTGCGCCAACACCAGAGCCAGAGCTTGAACAACCAGTAGTAGAACCTGAACCAGAAGCAGTAAGTAAAATTACTAGAACAAGAGACGATGGTTCAAAATACGCAGAAATTGAATACGATGACGGTTCAATTGAAACAGTAGAATTAGATGAGGAATAAATGAGACAAGTAAAAGCAACAACAACAAGTGTATTAGGATTTTTTGTAAACCCTCCAGGACAACATACACTTAATAGTGGACTAATTATCTTAAATGATGATGGTGAAACTCGTGGTATCAAATCAAGATACTTTGAAGTACATGATGTTGGTAGTAGAACAGAAGTTGCTAATGATATTAAAAAGGGTGATATTGTTTGTGTAGCACACGGACGTTGGAGTCGTGGATTTGATGTAGACGATGCTGACGGAAGAAAACTATACGCACTAGACGCCAAAGACATCATGGGTGTTTATCATGGAGATGTTAGTAACATTGAATAGATATGAGTAATATTATAGATTTTCCAACAGGGTTCGAATTTAAAGTACTGTTTGAATTACCTGAAGATAAAATATTACATATGAATAAAACTAAATCTGATAACTGTGATATTGAAATAGATGGCCAATATGGAACGGCAACTGTGTGTGCTTTAAACAATAACAGAGCAATTGACGCACTATTAAAAGTATTTCCAGCAGCAATAATTATAGAGGCAGTAAAACATAATGAGTAGTTTTAGCGCACATTTGGAATACATCTTTCATATTACTTGTAATCATTGCAAGTGTTATTTTAGTTACGCCGTGATGCAAAAGAAGTTTAAAATTGACAGAGGGCATTGGTTTTGTCCAAAGTGTGGTGCTAAAGGAAGTATTAAACTTGAAGAAGAGATATAATAATTTTAAACTTTGGTATGTACATTTACGTGCTGAAGGTGTGAGACTGTATGGCTATCCTGAGTACAGCAGATGGAAATGTTTTCAATGGGCGTTTAGTAATAGTGGCACTCATAATTTAGATGGGTCATATTTTACGCTCGACAAACCTAAAAATAATGTTATAGTAAAAGAAAAAGTGGAAAAGTAAATGAAAGAATTATGGGTAGAAAAGTATCGTCCCAAGACTCTGTCTGAATATGTATTCAAAGATGATGGACAAAAACGTCTTATTAATGGCTGGGTAACTGACAAAAGTATTCCACATTTGATGTTTGCTGGAAGTGCTGGTACAGGTAAGACAACACTAGCAAAAGTGTTAATTAATGAGCTAGGCGTACAACCAGCAGATGTATTATACATCAACGCTAGTCGTGATAACGGTATTGAATATGTACGTAATAAGATTACAAACTTTGGTGATACAATGCCTTGGGGAGACTTTAAGGTTGTATTACTAGACGAGGCTGATTACTTGTCGCCAGAAGCACAAGCAGCGTTGCGTGGTGTTATGGAACAAAACCATCAGAGTGTACGTTTTATACTTACATGTAACTATGATAATAAAATTATTCCAGCACTTAAAAGTCGTTGTCAGGTATTTCAGATCCAGAAACAAGACGAGACAGAGTTTTTTAATCGCATGGTAACCATACTTGACGCTGAAGGTGTTGAATATGATCCATATATGTTGGGATCGTTTGTTGTAGCTACTCAGCCAGACATGCGTAAAACTATTAATAATCTACAATCAAATATTATGGATGGTGTACTAACACAGCCTGAAGCTAGCGGTGACGATAGTGCTTGGTTAATTAAAATGGTAGACTTGTTTAAAAGTGGCGATATACGTGGTGCTCGTAAATTAATTATTGCTAATGCTAGGCCAACTGACTATGAAGGCATCTTTAGAAAGCTATATGAGAATATAGACTGGTTTGGTGACACTCCAGATAAACAAGATGAAGCTGTTATTGTTATTCGCAATGGACTAGTTAAGCATATGAGTGTAGCAGATGTTGAAATTAATTTGAGTGCTACATTAATTGAATTGCAAATGATATGAATAAAGTAATCTTTGTTGCCTTAGCTGAAGAATTTCCTCGCAGAATGGCACCCAAAGGTTTTAACGTTGTGTATACTGGTATCGGTAAAGTTAATGCTGCGCTATCAGCAACGCAATACTTGACTGCTAATCCACATGTTACGGCTGTTTATAATTATGGAACAGCAGGTGCTAGTGATGACAGTGTAGCAGGAGAGCTATTGGGAGTATGTAGTCTAATAGAACGAGATATGGATTTAACAGGTCTTGGACTTCCACTATATGTTACTAATGCTGATCAAGAACAACATTTTTATACTAGTAATCGTCAAACAAGTATTATATGCGGTACTGGTGATAGCTTTGCTAGACCAAAATTACCATATCATATTGTAGACATGGAAGCATATGCTATTGGAAGAGTGTGTGAACACTTTGGTATTCCAGAGTTTTATTGTTTTAAATACATCAGCGATACAGATACTGACGTTGATCCAGGTAAAGCCTGGAAACAAAATGTATCAAAAGGCGCAAAAAAGTTTAGAAAAATCTTCGATTAAGGCTTGACAACCAATACGTCTTACTGTATAGTATATGTATAAGTTAACAAAACAGTGAGAGATGAAAAATGATGACTTGGGAAATATACATCGAAAACCGTATCGTTGCACATAGTGGATGGTACTATGTAAATCAAGATGTTGCTGACAAAGTTGAGTCATTTAATGGTGGTGGCATTTACGTATATACGGATCGGTATCGTTGGGCAGAAAACAAATATAAAATTGGACTAACACGCCGTAACGAAAAACGAGTATATGAACAAGGAGATGCATTCCAGAGCGAAGATGCGTATGTAGTAGACTTTATTCCACTTGATATTCCGGATTCACAATACGACAAGCGTGTTCACTTGGTGCTTGTTGATAATTTTAATTGTAAAATTATGGCAAAAGAGTCATCGGGTCGTGAAACAGAATGGATCAAGTTTCCCGAAGATGCTTGTCCTACTGGTACAATTACATTAGCCATTCAATTTGAACAAAAAGATCCAAATGCAGGTCGTGTAGAACTTATGTTTACATTAAGTCAAATTAAAGCACTTGATAAAGCACTTGAGCAATATAAAAACGGAGAAATTTTACTTGCTGAATTGTGTCCTCGATTTGGCAAAACAGTGTGGGCAATGGCATTGTTTGATCACACCGATAAACAAGTGATGGTTGTTAGTTCATATGTTCACAGTGTGTTCAATAGTTTTAAAACAGATTATGCTCGTTTTACACAGTTTCAACATATTGCTCTCGCTGACTCAATTGAACAAGTTAATCAAAATACAGCAAATGGGTTACGAAGTTTAGTATTAGTGCCACTAACTGATAATTTTAATAGGTGGAAAGAAAAGTATGATTGGGTTAATAAAATTAGCAGTAAATTTGTGTTTGTTGATGAAGCAGACTTTGGAGCTCATAAACCATCGCAAGTAAAAAAAGTACAATATTTGTTAGAAAATGCTTGACAGCCAAAGTGTCTTACTTTATAGTGTAATAGTAAGTTAAAAAAGAGGTAGCATAATGCTTTGTCTAATGACTGGAACTGCTGGAGACCGTGCTGTTGGTACTCATAATATTAGTGGTTATATTTGTACAACATACTTTGATATGCTAGTTGATAAACTAGTTAATAAGCCAGTATTTACAAGTTCTAATATTATGAGTAAGTATCGTGTCGCTGACAATATGGATGCGATTCCTGGCGTTAAGTTTTATCAATATGATCAGAGTGAATTGTTTACTAACACAAATGACATTAATCCAAGTCACAACAAATGGGCAAAAGATCCTGCCAAAGCAGAAGCACATGTTAAAACAACATTGAGTGATTTGTTTGGGTCAGGTAGCGGAATGTATCCAGCGATAACTGAAGTAATTGGTGAAGATATTACTGGTGTAATGATGTTTATTCCTCGTCCTACTAAGACTAGTGACGATTTTGTTATGGGCACCATTAAATCCCAAATTCAAGCAGTAACAAACGAAGAATATTATATCATTGAACTTACAGGACGCACAACAAAAGGTGAACTAGCAGAAGAATATACTAAAAAAGAAATTAAAGAAGCAAAAAACCAAAACAAGATTCCATTGATTATTAGTGCAGGACACATTGGTTCACGTAGTTTTAGTATCCCAGAAATTAATGTTGCTATCCTTATGTATGACGGTGGTAGTGCCGCTACTACAGGACAGAACATGAGTCGTCCACTAACACGTGGTCAGCGTCTGGATAAAGTAGGACACATTATTAGCATTAGTGTTGATCCTACACGTGATGACAGTATGGTAGAAGCAGTGCTAGAAACTGCTACAAAGGTAGCAGATGAGACTGGCGAAGATGTTGTTGAAGTAATGAAGCGTGTATTACGTTCAATGAACATGCATGCCATGAATGCTGATGGTGAAATGGTTGCTGTTAATCCGGATGAATATGCCGCTAAGATTATGAATTCACGTAGTTTGCGTAAAGTAGTAGGCGTCACCAGTAAGCCAGAAAACATCATGGATGATCCAGAGTCAATCCAAAAACTTTTGGGTATGATGGGAGAACAGGTTACTTTGGGTAAAGCAGATAGTATTGGTAAAAAAGGCAAAACATTTGCAAAAGACAAAGACGGCAATGTTAAAATCAACAACAAAAATGACAGTGAAGAAAAAGAAGCACTTACTCTTTGGAACAAGATTAAAGCGGCAATGAAGTTAATTGCTGATAATGCCCAAAATGTTGCCGCTATTGGCAGCACTGATAAATTAACAGGTGCTCTTGATAATATCATTAGAGATGCTGAACTGACAGCGGTGTTTGAATATAGTTTTAATATTGAACCAGAGTTTGTAAAAGAACTTGTCGATACTGGAGCAATCAACGGTAAACTACTAGACTTGATTGTCTACACCTACAACAACGAAAAAGTTCAAGAAAGTGAAAAGTTTTTGGCAGAATTTGCTTGACACCCATAACAAATCAATATATAGTATAAGAGTAAGTTAATAAAAAGAGAGTTCTCGATGAACATGTTTTTTCGTATTACACTAGGTTATGATGCTCTTGCTGACGAGATTGTAACAATGCTACCTGAAAGTCATTTTTTAAGCGAAACTGATACGTTTCTTGACCCAGCATTTGCTGGTGGACAGTTATTAAAAGCAGTTGCCAAACGTCTTAATAAATATGGGCATAGTATAGAGAACATTCGCAGTCGTTTGTTTGGATACGAAGATAGTATTGCCTATCTTAATCATCCGGCAAATTATTCAACTGCGATGATTGCTAATTTGTCAGTTGTTAAATATTTGGAGTTTCTAGATATGAGTAAAGTAGAATTTGATGTTGTTTTAGGAAACCCACCATATGAATCAGCAACAGTAGATGGCAGAAAAGACCAAGCAAATAATTTGTGGTCTAAGTTTACTAAAAAAGCATTTGAAATTGTAAAAAAAGATGGAACGGTGTCATTTGTTACTCCTACTAGTTGGTTAAGTCCTGCCGCTGATATTGGAAAAGGCGAAAAAGGTATTCGATTTATACATGATTATTTCCAAAAATTATCTGTATTGTATATGAACATCAATGAATGTGCTAAACATTTTTCAGTTGGTAGTACATTTTCCTATTTTGTTGTAAAAAATACCGAAACAACTACATGCAAAACAGAAATACTTACAGACGAAACCTCATATACAATTGACCTAAGAGATATCGAATATTTTCCAAAAACAATGAATCAAATGGCAATATCAATTAACAAAAAAACATTAGAGCATGATATCAAGTTTGGTTTTATTGGAAACAATTTACCAGAATGTAAGATAGAATTTGTAAAAGAAAAAACAAATGAACATAGTGTGCCTGCATATCATACTCCCGCAAAAGGTGGCACATATTGGTATGCTAAGGAAAACATTTCTACGTCTAGCAGAAAAAAAGTAGTGGTAAGTATCAGCGGCGAGTTTATTCCAGTATATGATAATATCGGAGAACTAAATTTTACAAACATGTGTATTGTATATTATCTTAATTCAATTGATAATATGGAAAGTATTAAATCTTTTTTAGGAAGTAAATTGATAAAATTTCTTATGAAACAAAACAAATATACTGGTTGGATTGCACCAATTACACATGACTTGCCAATAGTTGACAAAACTAAAGTTTGGACAGACGAAGAACTTTATGCTCACTTCAATCTAACACAAGAAGAAATTGAATACATTGAAGCAAATGTTAAGTAAGTTATACAAACACCTATTTGACCGTGAGTATATGAGCGGGGTAGAGCGTGAACGCAATCGTGTTAAAGCAACAGGAGAAGTGTTTACGCCAACACCACTTGTAGAAGAAATACTAGATAAGATGAACCAATCACTATTCACTGATCCAGAAAAAACATTCCTTGATCCTAGTTGCGGTGATGGCCAATTCTTAGCAAGTGTGTTATATCGTAAACTAGAAAATGGTATAGATTTTGAAACTGCACTAAGCACTATCTACGGTGTAGACTTAATGCAAGACAATGTAGAATTGTGTAGAGAACGTTTATTATGTGGCAGAGAAGATTTGCGTTGGATAGTAGATAAGAATATAGTTCAGGCTGACGGATTACGTTATCATTATCGATTTGATGATAGTCATCCATATGACGAAGAAGTGGCAGAACAGAAAAAAATAGATCACTATAATAGCTCATTTGAATAAATCTCAAAATATTTTATAAC
>TARA_Y100000385_G_scaffold56772_3_pt1 | contig 10110 bp, 17 predicted proteins | sample TARA_Y100000385 | Tara Oceans TARA_Y100000385 (sample SAMEA2620980) | marine metagenome | biome: marine biome (ENVO:00000447); feature: surface water layer (ENVO:00002042); material: "saline water (ENVO:00002010), including plankton (ENVO:xxxxxxxx)" | depth 5 m
GCGTGTAAGTACTTCAGTGTAGCCATTAGCAAAGCTGTCTACTGCACGTTCTTCTTCGGCAGCCGCTAAATTAAAAATATAAAAAAGAGCATGACCAACTTCATGTAAAATAAGTGATACTCCACGTGTGCCACCCTGATTAATAATGTCTTCATCTAAATAAATAATCATATCTCTAGCTACATAACAGCCTTGTTGTTCACCAACTTCTTGAGATAAATGTGAGTTTATTAATCTTATTTGTATCTTGTGATAAGACACATCTATAGTGGTAGGAAATTTTACTTTTTTCATATATGTCCTTTAATGTATGGTTGCTATTTCTACGTGAATACGCATGGCAGCTTCGTGTTCATAAGATAATGTAAACAAAGCTTCTTCACATAAGTTAGCAAGAGATTGATTAGTTACGTAAAAAGTTATGTCTTTATTTGGATTGTTCTCAGCGTGCTTCAATGTTTTTAACAATAGAGAAGTCCAATCTGTCTGTTTAAAACTCATCTTTAAATTCTGTGTGGTCAGATTGTTTTAAAAGTCCAGTCTCTAAATTATAATGAAGAGTACAAGCATGTCCTGTCTCGCCACTAAATCTATTTTTTAACACACTAACTTTAGCTAAGTTTTTATCGTCTTGTAAATCACGTGATAAACTTATTACCATATCACTTAACTGTGCAATAGCAGCAGACCCACGTAAGCTATTCATAGAGACAGCAACACCGTCTTCATAACCTTTGTTGCCTTCAGGTCTTTTTAAATGAGATACCAGTATCAATCCTATACCTGTTTCTTCAACTAAAGTTCTTAATACTGACACAGTATAATCAATTAGTTTTCTTTCATCATTGGTAGTCTCATCTCCAACAGCACTGAGAGCCATGTGTAAATGGTCTAATACAACAAAGTCTACGTTACAAGCTTTAGCTAAATATCTAATTTTAGAAATAAGATTATCAGAAGCAGTGCTTCCAAAGTGATTGTATAAATAGAAGTTACCATTACCTACAGTGTCATCAAAAGCTTTCTTTAAAGTAGCTTCTTCAATTCCTTCTCGACTTAGGTGTAAAGGTTTTTCTAAAGCTACTCCCATAATACCTAATGAGCTACGCTTAACACTTTCTTCTAAAGCTATGTAACCAACTTTGTAATCTTTATTAAGTAAATGATATGCTACTTGTCTACAGAAACTAGATTTACCAACACCGCTACCAGCAGTGATAGTAACCAGCTCACCTTTACGTAAGCCATGTGTTTTAATATTCATACACTCAAAAGGATAGGGAACAGAAACATATACATCTTCTTTTTTAATCTCATCCCATAAGTCAGCACCTAAAACAATACCGTCAGGTCTGTAAGCTTTTGCACCCCACATACAATCAGTAAGTTCTTTAGCTCTGTTAGCAAGTAACATTTCATTAGCATCTTTTAATGGTAACGTTGCTATCTTTGCTTTGTTTGGTGATAAAACTTTTGCACATTCTAAAGCAGCATTTCTACCAGCGTCATCTGAATCAAACATAAATACTACTGAGTCAAAACCCTCAAGCCATTCTAAAGAATTTTGTATATCTTTCTTAGCTCCAGCAGCTCCAGTCTTAACACTTACAACAGGAAATTTATTTGAATTTAAACGTGACATTGTAAGACAATCAATCTCACCTTCAGTAACAATAACCATTTTACCTTTGTCACGCCATAAGTTCTGTCCAAACAATCCAGCAGATTTTACATCACCAATCCACTGAAAAGTTTTGTCAGGGTATCTTAATTTTTGTGCAACTTTAGTGCCGTCTTTGTCATAGTAATTAGCAATCTGTACTGGCTTCTTATTGTTAGTACCAACTTCATAATTAAATTTCTTTGCAGTGTGTAAATCAATTTGTCTTTTAGATAGGGGAGAAGCAGTTCCTTGAATAAAACTGTTAGGTGTGTGTGATTGTGCTTGCATTGGTGGGACTTCCTCTGTTGCGTTAGTTCTTTTTTGACATCCAAAGCAGTAGGTATGACCGTCTGTATAAACAGCTACATTGTCTTTGGATAAACAATAGCTACAGTTCGTGTGGTGTAGAAATTCACTTTCTTGCATAAGGACTAAATTTTTTTGTTGAAAATATTTTGGAATTGGACTGGGAGAAGTCTAAGTTCCCCCAGCCTGTAACAATAACTCAACATCCACGTATGGATTATGAGAGCTGCTGTCTACATCTCTGTAGCCAACGACTGATAATTTATACCTCGATTTCAAATCGTTTACAAGTAGGCGAAAACCGCTTAATTGCTCATCAGTATAATTAGGTAAACCATGTATAGTGCTATCGCCAACTAAACAAATAGCAATAGAGTTAGAATTATTGATAATACCTGAGCCTAATAGAGAGCCAGCTTCTTGCTCTGCTCTACCTGTTTCAATGTCACCATTACGTCTTACTATATAATGATAAGCTACTTTAAAGAAACCTTGTGCTCGGTGTTTTTTAGAAATTTCATTTAAGCCAATGTCATCTTCTCTTGTCTCAGAAGAAAACACAACAACATAATCTGTGTTAGGTCTATTGTTACTCATAACCACTCTTTCGGAATGTGCTTATCAGCATATTTAAAACCATATTTTTCACACCACATTGCATAAGTAGTTTTAGAAATTTTACTAATTCTGTTTCTTGAATTACTAAATACAAATCTAATATCTACTTTTGGGTGTTGCTCTTTTACTAACCTCATCTTTGCTCGGTCAGCAGAAGTAAAAAGACCTTTGGTCTCTATGAATATTTTTCTTTTAACTATGTAAAAATCAGGAGTATAAGTATGCAGCTTTTCAGGCTTAGTATATTTAAGCTTGTGCTTTTCATACTCATACTCCACACGTGCGGATTCTAGTTCTTTCGATATACGGTCTTCGAGACCTGAACGAAATCCATAACGTAATCCTACGTTACTAAAAGTCTTCTTCGGAAACCGTCTCATCACTACTTACATTTTCAAAAGTTTCCAATTTGTATCCGTCTTCCTCACCAAAGCCATAACCTTTAGCATTGCCACTACCACCCTCTACGAGTTTAGTAATTTGTACTGCACGTAATCTTAAAGATACGCCAGCACCAGCCATAGCAGTATAGTAAGGAATAAGTTCGGCACTCACCTTCATTTCAGACCCACTCCATACGTTAGCGTCAGTGAGGGGAACACCAGCACTATCAAATAGAGCAACTCTGTTTGGAATTAGAGTACCGTCCTTAGTTGTAATCTGTGCTTTTGTTTTAAACTTAAACACAGTCTTACCAGTTGGCTCATCACTTTCGTCCAACTGTTCAAAGTAAGGTGTCGGAGCAGCTTTTACAGCTTTACCTTTTACCTTTTCTTTAGCGTTAGCCATTGCTTTCTTAACATTGGCTTCAATCTTGTTAATGACATCCTGAGCTTTGTCAGTGTCCAAGATAAGATTAACCTTGTAGTGACCGTCAGGGTCAAATTGTGTGTCAGGTTTTGTAAGCCACGCATACTGGCTCACACCAATAGGGGTTACAATCTTATCATAATTATTCTTCGGCATTATAATCTTCTCCATTTTCTGTTTGTAAAATCCAGCCTTCGCCCATTAGGCTAACGGCAGTGTCTAATGAGATAGTTCTCATCAAGTCATCATAATCATCAGGTGACATATTTAATCCTCTCAGGTATTATTATCTATTAAGGGTACTTTAAGCATTATATCCGCAAACGGATACATCTAGGCAAAGAAAAAGTCACTCTCTCTAATCGAGGTAACATCCAAATCACCTTGCACTGGTAGCTCAGGTAATTCTTTTCTTAATTCTTCAGGTAACATTACTGCAACGTGTTCTTTAAATTCTTCTAAAACATTACTGTCATCAAAGATTTCAACAAACGCTTCACGTAAACATTCTGATAAAGTTTCTACGTCACCAGCAGTAGTGCCATAACTATCATGCACGTTACAAAAGTTTCTAATGCCTTTGCTGTATGCAATATTGACAGTTCTCAACATAGCTGCTGCGTCTAATCCATGTACAAAATTTGGAGCTACTCCATTTGCCATTCTTAGTTTATCAGTCTTGTCTGTTTCAGTATTGATACGAGGTTTAATTACCTGTCCCATAAGCATAGCTTTAACTCGCTTACTTTTCATCTCAGGGTATGATTGATAAATTGGAAAACCTACTGGTGTAATCCAGTGGATAGGTAGCTGTTCTTTAGAAACTACACGTGCAATCTTTTGTAAGAAATCCATTCCCACTCTTGCACTATTTAGTTTAGCTCCAATGCTATCCCATATTATTCCTGATAGAAATGAAGCTGGTTTAAATACATCATTTCCAAATGGGTGATTTTCTCCACTGTCTTTACGTTTTGTTAAATCTTCAACTACAAAGTCAGTGCAAGAATATCTTGTGCTTCCATATACAATCGTCATGCAAGTTCTTTTAACAGTGCTTCTTTTTACTCCATACTGTAACCATAAGTTTGCATAAGGTGTGTTGATAGCTTCTAGCTCTTTTAATTTATCATTAACAGTATTAGCTACGGTTTGATAAATGTCTTGAGGTTGTGAAGTTTTTGTTAGATTGACCAATTTACCAGCAATCTTATCTTTTAACATTAAAGAGTAAATTTGTAGACCATTACAAGTACCGTCTACAGCAACAGGTAAATGACTTATAAAACCATAACCCTCTGCTCTAAATTTAGAAAACTCTTTTGCAAAAGCTAAAGCTTGAAATGGCTTATCAGCGTCAGACCACTCTTGATTAGCTATAGGGTCTTGTGCGTTGGCTTCTAACATTTCTGTATTTTCCAACACCCAGTCCACTCGCTCTTCTAATGATATTTTATCCTGACCCCAAACGTTAGCTCCATGTACACACAGCCAAAATAAACCATTATTGTCCTCAGTTATTTCTTTGCCTTGTGAAAATTGCAGTAAAGCTTTTGAGCCGTCTATAGATTGAAAGTTTAAGTGAGCTGGAACAGCATAACATCTTCCTCTAAAATCCATTTGTTGTGGAAAATAGATAGAAGCATAATCTTTAAACTTGTCAGCCATCCATAAAATTTTGGCATACAATAATCTTTTAGAAAACATACGAGCATTTTCAGTGTGGGCTATAACAGCTAACTTCTTCCACTCTTTTCTACTTGTTTCATTAGTATCAATATCAAGTGGCTTGTTTGGTATAGGCAAGTTATCTACTGGTGGCATACCCCCGATTGATAAATCCTTGTCCCATATTGTCTGCATTACTTCTAGTATTTCAGTGTTGATATTAAAACCTGTATTCTGCATAGCATTGACCGCACTATAGACTTCAGGCATTTGAAAGTTTTCTAGTTCTTTCTTAAAGTTTTTATTCTTCTGTTTAACAAGTTCTAACTCAGGCATTTCTTCAGTCCAATAGCCACCACCTGTAGGACTTGTCCACGATTTAGGTGGCATAACTGTAGGTAGATATTCAGGATTTAAAAGTTCATTAAAACTATTTCTGTCAGCTATCCATTGTTTTGTCTTAGCTGTCTGTCTCACAACTTTAGCTTTCTTGTGTTTCACTTTCTCTAATACAATTTCAATAAGACCAGTGGAGATAATCATAAGCTCTATTAATCTTAGTCCCACGTGTAACTTCTCAGGTGTAGTCCACTCTTCCCACATCTCTACGTTATCACGCTTTGCACTCTCTTTGAGCTTACGTCTCTTATAACTGTAGTTCCAAGACCTTTTATCTAAGTCAGCTTTAACTACAGAATAAAGCTCAGGGTTTAAATTAGCAAAGTTCTTTAGTGCAATTTCAGTCTCAATTTTACCACCTAAAACTATTGCCATAGCAGTTAAAGGCTTGTTCTGTGATAAGGTATTTATAACGGTTTTTGCTGTGATTAATGCTGAGATTTCAGGCTGGACTTCAGATAGAAGTCTGTAGGCGATAGGTGGTTGTCCTATTTTTAATTTAGATGATTCGTCTATAAAATTAAATATAGCATCTGAAAGTGGTTTTATGGTTTGAGCTACTAGAAACTTACCATAGTTTGTAACACTCTCTTCTTCACGTAATACGTGTTCATTCTTTCTCTTATTTGTGCGTTGCTTACCAAGTTTTAACATCTCGGCTTCGTGATTGGCTTCGTCAGTGTATGTAATAACACCTTGTATGAGTTTAGTCATAGTATATAATCTCCTAGTTATGGGTGGGATTTATCTCTTTAAAATTAAGACTTCTATTATGGGTACTTTAGGGGTAATATGTGCTAGCGGAAAGTTGCTGACTTGTTGTAATCGTTATGATGTAAAGAAAATTCAATCCTCAAAAGCATACAATTTTTGAGGGTATTGTGATACAGGGACTGAAAATCCTTGTGTCGGTGGTTCAAGTCCACCTCGAGCCACCATTTTTATTCAACAAAATCAACAACTTCCTACTATCCGCAAACGGAAAATGTGCACAAGGACTTATAACTTCTTGCACACCTATCCGCTTACGGTTTCTTGTTTAAAACGTTCAAAACGTCTACTCCACCCAATAATGAGCTTGGCTTCAAGTGAGCGTATCTCATAGTCATAGCATTAGTCCTATGACCCAGCCAATTCTGTATTAAGTGCATTTCTACCTGTCCTGACTGGGCTAGACGGCTGGCTGTAGTGTGACGCAAGCAGTGTATAACAAATTGTTTGTCATCTTCTAGCTTCATCATTTCTCGCAGCCAACGCCAGCTCCTTTCAACTGTCCATACATTTAAGTTGAAAATTCTGTCAGTACGTTCTGAATGTTGTGTATTGTTAGCGACAATTTTTGACGCTCGCTCTGTCAATGGGACGCTTCTTGTGTCCCCATTTTTGGTGTGTTCTAAAATAGCATATTTACTACCTTGCATATCACCAATGTTTTCGAGCTTCAAATACAACGCTTCACTCAGTCTCATTCCAGTATCGAGTAGAAATAAGAAGAAATTTAAGTATTCATCTTTATTATACTTACGCATTATTCGTATCATCTCTGCTTCCTCTTCAGGTTGCAAATACCTGATACGTGCTTTGCCCTCTTCATGCCACTCGATATGTGGTATTCTATCTAAATGATAAATAGAATGTTTTTGTTTTGCATAACTTAGCATTTTGCTTAGAGAAGCTAAGTAGCGATTAATAGTGCTACCAGCAAACCCTCTCGATTCTAGCGTAGTGCATAAATGCTCGATATGCAGTTCATTGACCTCAGTCACTAAAATACCTTTACCCAGTATCTCAATAACTTTACCAGCTCTAACAGCTTGTCCTTTGTCCCACCCCTTTGCAGAGATTTTACGAAGTACTTCTGATAAGAGCTTCGGGTTTCGTTGGAAATCCATGTTTCCTCACCTCGCTCTCTATGTTGATTGTTTAAGAGGTCTTAAAGTCTATTAGTGATATTTTCTATTAAACTTACTCCTCTTGGAGATAGACGTACCATTTTTCTACGTCTTTCATAAGGGTCTTCAAAGCTTTCTAAAAAGCCCATTGGATTATCCTTATATCTTGGTAGCTTCAAGAATTTAGTAACGTTTCTTGAAACCGTTGATTGTGCAATCTCTAACTTATCGGCTACAAATTGCATTGGTATTCCTTCTTTAGTATGGTGAAGAGCTATCACTAAAAACACAGAAATAGCTGTGCTTTCAATGTTAGGCTGATAGTGCCTAAACTCTTCTATAACTGATAGAAGTTTTTCGGTCTTTATAATCATTAGATTATCCCTTTGGTTATCCTTTCTAGTATAATATTTAATCGGACGGGTAAACGATTAAATACGTCTTTTTTATTTATGAACGTAAAACGTCCAGTATCCAACATCAAAAATCAATTCAAATTGACTGGTTCGATTTTTAAACCAAACAAAACGGCTGAATTTCTCTATTGTGACCTTGAAAAGTATGAGATTTACAGTCGTTGTCATTTTAAATTTCCCTCTTATTTTTGATTGTTATATTTAGTGCTGGGCTATCAGCGATACGGTTTCTATCACCTCTGATGTGTCCAGCCATGCTACCTGTACCTATTTTTAATGTAGGTGGAATGTAATTTCCATGTAACCAATGTTGTGCTTTATTCATATATGAATCACCTCACTTTCTATAATAATTATTAATTAATGCCTGTACGGATACAAGTGTAAGATTAAGTAGTATTATTTGTTAATAATTGTCCTACATACCCAGCAATTAAACTGGGTTTCGCTAGAGTTTCACTAGCTCTTCAGTGTAGTTTTTAGTCTTCGTTTCTCATGTACCTAATGTCTGCTTTTAATTCACGTGTTAGTTTTCTGTTTCTAACCTCTTCTTCATCTTCATAGTTCTCTAAGATACATAGCTGACTTTGGATATGCTCTAAGTCTTCTTTAGTAACTTCACTCACTTCATCCAAACAGCACGCTATAGAAATACTAGCTTCTTTTAGTGCTTCTATTCTAGTTTCATTTGTTATGGTCATATTATTGCTCCTCATTATAAGTTAATTCAATGTCTTCATCACGTGGCACATAAAGCTCAACAAAGCCTTTAATACCTATCTTCTGTGCTCCATAAGTATCAACTCTAAACTTGTTGAGTATATAATCGTAGTTAGGAACGTTGATATCAACTCTAGCTTCTTGGTTAGGCACTTCCTGTAGTTCTTTTATTAATTCACTTACTGTCATATTATTTACTCTTTCTATAACCTACGATAGCAAAGTCATAACCCTCTGCTTCAGGTAGTTCTAAAAGTTCAGTTAATGTAGTTAATGGATTGCCTTTAAAATCCCAGTCCCAGCCAGCCCATACAGTGCATGGTGTCCAGCCTATATTTTCTAACTGGGTTTTTTGCTTTTTAGTTAATTGCATATTATTTACCTCTCTGTGTTAATTGTTACAGACCCTAAAGGCTTGCTCTAGGGTTTCGACTATTGAAGTCTCTTCAGTGTAACTATTTTTGATTTTCAAAGTACATATCAACGTCTTCATAAACCATATCCCAAGACGTATCAGTAATATCAGCGTCAATTACTTTACCGTCATATTTAACGATTATGTCTACTTCTAATTTATCTAAGTCCATAGTTGGATAGTATTCTCTCATATTATTTACCTCTCTGTGTTAATTGTTACAGACCCCAAAGACTAGCTTTAGGGTTTCGACTATTTAAGTCTCTTCAGTGTAACTATTTTTACATTCGTGCATTTCCATTTCTTGTACTTTGTCATCAATGTCAGTATCACAAGTGTTGCAATACCAAGTATCGTATCGTATTCCGTCATCATCTGCATAATCACCAGCCCATTCTATTTTGTGTTCTTCTTCCATATTATTTTCTCCTAATGTATCTAGCTGTTGTTGCCACGTGCCATTTTGAAAATCTACCAGTGGTATTCTGATTGATAATCTTACTAGCTATCTTGCCAACATCAGCATAGATTGATTGATGTTTAAAGTTAGTTCTTATATGTCTCATTAATGCTCCTTTAGTCAGCTTACTGGTCTTAGTAATAAGTGGCGTAAGCATATCGAAGACGCATTCTTTAGTCTGTCTACGGTTTAACACTCGAGAACGCTCGCTCGGTACTTTCGCAACGATTGCAAGTTTACGCTCGCTCTTTGGTTTAGAGCTGTTGTAATATTCTATGTCCTGTGGTGTTACTTGATAGCCAGTTCTTCTTAGAAATGCTGGAATGTTATTCCAAGCTTTTAATTCACGTTCATTCATGACTTACCTCGCATAGTGCTAAGTAAAGATAAGAACGCTCGCTCTAAAAAAGAAGCTGGCGGACGTGAACGCTCGCTCTGCATATTTTGATACACAGTTGAACGCTCGCTCTTAGAGCTTAGGGCTATAAAAGCATTTAATTCGTCTAAATTTGGCATTTTTTAGTCTCTCTTTCTGTTGATATTATTGTTACAGACCCCAGCGAATAGCTAGGGTTTCACATATTGAATGCTCTTCAGTGTAACTAGTGTTTAAATAGTCCATGCTCTTTGCTTAGAGCTTGCCATGCTTCCCAGTCTACCCGTTTCTTTTTTGCTTCGGGTGTACCACCGTCAATCCATGTTAAATGGCGTCCAGTGGTTACGCTCCATTGATTTTGACTAAC
>TARA_Y100000385_G_scaffold296_1_pt1 | contig 10100 bp, 10 predicted proteins | sample TARA_Y100000385 | Tara Oceans TARA_Y100000385 (sample SAMEA2620980) | marine metagenome | biome: marine biome (ENVO:00000447); feature: surface water layer (ENVO:00002042); material: "saline water (ENVO:00002010), including plankton (ENVO:xxxxxxxx)" | depth 5 m
TATTTTTCAATATAGGGTGATAAATATTGCTTTCTATAGCTTCTTAAAAAAAAAACAATATAATCATCTTTTAAAATCATAAGAAAAATGTACTTTTAAAAAAATCTCTTAATAGATTTTTTTTATTAAATCAAGATAATTGAACTCCCGAACTTTATTATTGAAAAGAATTAATGCTTTCATTTTAGTTTTGATATTTTATCCCTCAATGATGATACTGATTCAAACTCTTTATTTTCTTTAGAATTATAAGTAAAATCATCTTCAACTTTTAAAGCTTCATATTTATTCTTAAAAACTTCTTTATTTTCATAAAAAGTTGGTAGAATTACGTATCTGTCGCCAATGTCATATGTGTTTAATGAATCTGAAATACTGATCATTTCTTCATGTATTTTTTCTCCAGGTCTAATTCCAATTATATCAATCTTACAATTTTCATCTATAGCTTTTGCAACATCTAGAATTTTATATGACGGTATTTTAGGAACATATAACTCACCACCCAATGCATTTTCAAGTGCAAAAAAGATCAGATTAACCCCTTGCTCAATGGAAATATTAAATCTTGTCATTTCAGAATCAGTAATAGGGAAAACTCCATCTTTTCTTTTTTCTAAAAAAAAAGGTATCACAGAGCCGTTTGAGCCCATTACGTTTCCATATCTAACAACAGAAAAAACGACTGGATTATTTCCTTTAATTCTATTGGCAGCTATAAATAATTTATCGGATGTTAATTTTGTAGCTCCATATAAATTAATTGGAGAACAAGCCTTATCTGTTGATAATGCAACAACACTAGATATATTATTTTCTATTGCGGCATGAACAACATTTTGAGCCCCATTAATATTTGTTTTTATACACTCATCGGGATTATATTCTGCAATATGCACATGCTTCATTGCTGCTGCATGAATTACATAGTCAACACCTTTAAAAGCTCTTACTAACCTTTCTTTATCTCTAACGTCTCCAATAAAATACCTCATAAATGGATATTTTAATTCTGGAAAATCTTGAGCCATTTGAAATTGTTTCTGCTCATCTCTTGAAAAAATAATTAGCCTCTTTATATCTTTAAAGTTTTTTATAATATGCTTTGTTAAAGCTTTGCCTAAGCTTCCTGTTCCTCCTGTTATTAAAATGGTTTTATCTTTATACATAATTATCTCTCTAATTAAAAACTTTACTAAATCTCTTTAAATTATTGTCAGGACTTAGAGAATTTCTAGACGCTGCTAAATTAATTTTAAATCTCTTAATATTATTTAATTCTTGGTTATAATTTAAAACTATCTCTTCTATCTTTTTTGCCATTGAAAGCAAATTGGTGCACTTATAACCTATACTTTCGTTCTTATTATAATATGAAATACATGGGTTTTCTAAATGAATGATAGGCTGTTCATATGAAATTGCTTCAATTATAGAAGCACTACAAGACAAACTATATCTATCTTTTGTGTATAAAATTAAATTGAAATCAATATCCTTTAAAAGAGCCTCCATTTCTGTTCTCGAAAGAGTTTTACCATTAGAAGGAAATGTAATCCAAGGAAAAGAACTAGTTGCTCGGTTATCCATCCCAATAATTCTAATTTCAAAGGGAAGCTGGATGTTCAGTTCTTTTAACAATAAATTTAAATTATAATGCATTTTAGAATCACCATATCCAAAAATCGCAAACTTAGGATAATTATTATTGAAAACTTTATCAATTTTATAAGTTAATTGAGGATAGTGTATAAAGTCTAAATTACAACTCGCCATTTCAAGTTTGTTTTTTAAATTAATTATAATATGTTTTGATATAACTATGAAATTGTAATTATCATCTTTTTTATCTAGGATTAATTTATTAAAAGAATGTTTTGATAAAATATATTTTATGGGATCAAAATAATTGAATAAATGACTTAATTTTTTTTGAATAGTGGAAAGATTTAATCTTTTAATTTTGGTATAAATATCTTTAGGCACATCATAATATTCTTCCTCAATTTCAACTAAATCTTTTAGTTCTTCCAATTCAGAATGTAATACAAAATACTTTTTTACATCTATTGATATAATATATTTTAAACAAAAAAGTAAAAATTTTGGAGTTGAAAAGAAAAATATTTTTTTTGCGCTTAATCTTTTTAGCTTATTTATTAATAATAAAGTATAAATTAAACTAAGCGATGAATTAGTAGTGATTTTTATATTTTCAAATTTTATCCTGGAAATATCCACATCGTTTTTCTTCAAAGATTTTTTTAAAATCTCATAATGAGAATTATGCGCTAAAAACAAAATATCATCGCTAGGATGTAATTTGTTAATGACATATAAAAAACCCTCATTGATTTTCTCATGACTAAAGGACAGGCAAGTTGGTTCACATACAACTATCATATTAATACATTAGATTTAACAATTCAGATTTGCCTATTTTAGGTTCCCATCCTAAAGATTTCATTAAAGATGGGTCAGAAAAAATTTTTTCATATGGTTTTTGATATTCTCTATCAACTTCTATCCAATCTCTCCAATCAAGATTCCTTTTAGCAAAAACTATCTCCAACCAATCTGAAATAGGATAGGGTTTACCAGATCCTATAACTACTTCGTAAATTTTATTTTGATTAATAAGAAGCCAAACGGCTTCCATAAAATCTCCAGAATAATTAAATTCTTTTTGAATGTTATAGTCCCCGATTCGGAATTTAGCCTTGGACTCTACAGATAAATCTTTAACGAAATTTATTATTCTCTGGTTTAAATGATTATTAGATCTAAAAGGACTATCGTGATGAAAGAAGAAACCATTATAAACCTGAATATTGTGTTTTTCTCTAAAATATCTAGATATATAAGTAGAGTATATTCTTTCAGCTGAGTATGAGCTATTAGCTTTAAATGGGGAAGATTCATTAATTGGCTCTCCATTATTTTCAAACTGTTCAGCGCTTCCTGCAATAAAAACTTTAGATTCTTTTGAATACATTTTTACACTTTCTAAAATATTTATAGTCCCTAAAGAAATACTTGAGTGGTTTTCAAATAAAAATTCATGAGATACGTTTGAAGTAGCAGCAAAATGAAAAATATAATCCGGCTTTACACTATTTATCAAATTAGAAACAAAATCATAATTAGATACATCACCTTTAATAGGAGAATTACTTCTTGAAACCAGATGGGTTATTACTTTGTTATTTATTAAAATATTATTTAATAAATAACCGTCTTGACCAGATGCTCCAAAAATTATAGCAGATTTCATTAAATGATTTCAATTTCAGGTAATGGAAAAATAAATTTCACGCCTGTTTTTAAATATTCTTTTTCTCTACTAAGTATGTTATCTTTAAAATGCCAAGGAAGAACAAGAAAATAATCAGGCTTATTAGTTTTTGCTTCCTCTTCAGAAATAATTTTAATATGAGTCCCCGGAGTATATTTTCCAAATTTCTCTTCATTAACCTCTGCAATAAAAGGTATCTCTAAAGATGTAAATTCACAAAATTGAAGTAAGACGTTTCCTTTAGTTGATGCGCCATAGCCATATACTTTTTTGCCAGATTTCACTAGTGAAAGAATTAATTTTCTTAGACTATCTCTATGCTCAAAAATTCTATCCTTAAAAGCCATATAAGGAGAAATAGTGTCTAATTTCATTTGATCTTCTTGAAACAACATCCAATCAATTAATATATCATTAACACTGTAATTAGCATCAGATTTACAAGCGGTCACTGCGAAACTCCCTCCATTTATAGAATTAGTTTGAACATCTATGATTTTTAGATTAACACTTTCTAAAAGCTCTTTAACAACTTTTAGAGAATAAAATTCTATATGTTCATGACAAATAGTATCGTATGCATTTGTTTTAAGCATTGATGGCATATAACTCTGTTCAAAATGCCAAATACCATTATCATCCAAAATTTCATAAATATCCTTGGCGAATTTTTTAGGATCTTCAAGGTCATAAAACATGGCTATAGAAGTAACAATTTTAGCTTTACTTTCTTTAAATTTATCTTGAAAAAGTTCTTTTGTAAAAAAATCTGGAATCAAGCTTATACCATCATTATAGTACTCCTTAAATTTCAATCCTGTAGGATCGATACCTACTTTTGTGCACGGCTTGCTGTAGGCTTTTAAAGACGTCGCATCATTACTTCCAATATCAATTACTATATCATTTGGGTTTAATTGTACAAGATTTTCAAGAGAAGTGATTTTGTTAGTTAAATGATCTACCATTGAAGAATTAAGACCAGATCTGTACCCATAATTATCACCGTACATTTCTCCTAAATCATAAGAGTGCTTTAGCTGTAATAATCCACTTTCTTTAGCCCAAACTAAATCTAAAGGCCCTTTCGTTACCTTTTCATCTTTAGAACTTGGAAATACCCCGGTTAAATATTGCTCCCCTAAAGAAAGAATATCTACTAAGTCATTTTCTCCAGAGATTCTGCATTTATTTATTTTTTTCATTTTTTGGTTTTTATTACCATGAATTTTAAGGGCAAAATAGACAGATTTAGCAATGCTTTTTTAATATAGTTTTAAATTGATATAACAATGTAGTCCCTAAACAAATAAATCAAATTTAAAGTGGACTTTTGAATCAAAATAAATGATAATTGAAATTATTTTAGTCGCTTAAATATTGTATGTTTTACCTTATTTCTAATTAATTTAATAGTCTGTGAAATTTCATTTTTTATCTCTTTGACTCCAGGCACATATGAAAGCTCACCATATTTAATAGGGCCAGAAGCTCTAGAAAAATTAGAATTAATTAAATAACCCGAATATCCTCTTTTTATGTCATCAATTGATATGCCTCTTCTTAAGTAATTTAAATATTGGGAATAAATGTGAAACATTTTAATGATTGGCTCTCTAAAATAAATAGGGATTATTTCACTCTTTTGAAGCCAAAAATTATACCAACTAAACTCGTATGGAGAAATTAATATTAAATCTTTATATATCGTTTTATCTTCTGATGAAAATTGTTTTACCATACTTTTTAAGACTAAAGATGAAAAAGTAGTATTATTATGTGTTGTGAAGGTCAAGTGGTCATTCAAGCCAACAAATTCTTTAATTATCTTTAATTTTGTATGTCTTCCCTCCCAATATTGCTGATAATACTCTTTATCAACTTTTAACTCGTTATCTTCAACTAAAAAAGTGTAAGGAACATCATCGGCTTTCATAAAATCTTTTAATTGAAAATTTTTAATAAAAACAACTTCAGAGTCTAAACAGAAATAATTCTTGAATATACCTAATTCCCAAAAAGAAAGTTTTAAAATTTGTTGATTGAGGTAACCTAACGAGCAATCATAGGGGATTTTATTTAAGTCTTTTTCTTTAAAAAGATGTTTTTCTAGAATTTCATCTTCTATGATATTTATGTTTTTTGATTTAAATTTTAAAAATTCATTAAGGTCAGCCTTAGGACACATTAAAATCATTTTTATGTCTTCGGCGTTAAAAAAATTAAATGACTTTATAAGTCTCTCAACGTAAAAATAGTCGTCAATATAGGTTTTTAAAAAAAAACCAAAATTATTATTTTTTTTCATAAAACACCTATCTAACTTGACCTTTGTCTATTTTATAAATAAAATCGCAATCCTTTAACGTAGACGTACGGTGAGCAATCATTATAATTGTCTTAACTCCTTTTAAATTATTAAACGACTCCATTACATCTTTTTCTGTTTCGTTATCCAATGCAGATGTAGCTTCATCTAAAATAATAACATCTGGATCATGATAAAGGGCTCTGGCAATTCCTATTCTTTGCCTTTGACCCCCAGAAAGTTGAACTCCTCTCTCTCCTACTTTACTGTTTACACCAAATTTCAAATTAATTATAAATTCCTCTAATTGAACTTGTTTTAAAAGTTCAATTATCTTTAAATCATTAATTTCATTTTCTTGAACTCCTAATGCTATATTGTTTTTAATAGTGTCGTCTATTAAATAAATTGACTGAGATACAAAACCGATTTTTTTTCTCCATTGTTGATTCGTTTGTAACCCACTAACCCCATCTATTATAATCTGTCCTGACGTTGGTTTGTGTAGGCCTAAAATTAAATCTATTAAGGTGCTTTTGCCGGATCCTGATTCGCCAATAATTCCAATTGTTTCTCCTTTTTTTATTTTTAAATTAATATTTTTTAAGATAACTCGGTCCTCATTGAAACTAAAGCTAATATTTTCTAATTTTATATCATTTTGAAAATTAAACTGTGTTTTTTGTGAAATTGCTTGATTAGGTCTGTTATTTATTTTTAATTCTTTGTGAATAATATCTAATGAATTGCTATAATATTTCATTGATTGAACACCTGAAATTATTCTATTCAATGAAGGTATCATTCTAAATGTTGCTGCAACAAAAACTCCTAAAATAGAAATAAGACTTGTAGTATCTTTGCCTTGAAATAACATTAATATAATAAAACTAACTAATCCAATTATTGATAAAAACTCAAGGAAAAACCTTGGGAGTTGAGAAAAAGTACTGTGATTAGAATTGACTCGTGCTTTCAAATATTTTTTACTTGAAAACATGTCTGTAAAAAATGAGGTCTTACCTAAAATTAGTAAATCTTTAATCCCCCCCAACCCCTCTAAAGCTATTTTCGTTGTTTGCGAATCTAAATCTTGCCTTTGTTTACCCCATATCTTGAGTTTGTTCTTAGTGAATTGGAAAAAAATAATTGATAATAAACCGTAAAACAATCCAATAGACAAAGCCCCTATAGGTTCTATATAAATCAAGGTAGTTAATACTGAGATTGTAAAACCCCCTTCAATAAAAAGGGTAATTAGAGAAAGAAAAAAAACCGATAATCCAGCAATTTCTATTTGAATATTTTTAAGTAACTCAGATGCATTTCTATCTAAGTGAAAACTATATGGTTGATTCATATAGTTAGCAAATAAATTATTGGATATATAAGCATTAATATTTGCTAAAAACCGATTCTGCTTATGCGTCAGAAAAACAATAAATAGGGCTTTAACTAAATAAACTACAACGATAGCTACAAGAAATAAGATTATAAAATTTTGATTTGAAATTTCACTTAAATAATTTCGAATAGACGAGATTAAGGGAGTTTTATCAATCATTTCAGGATCTAAAAGAAGTGAAATTGCTGGGATCAATATTCCAAGACCAAACACCTCTAAAACCATCCCAATAAAAAGGAGTAACGTAAGAAATACTAGTCCTTTCCTCTGCCTTTTGGTTATTATGAAATTTATTTTTTTTAGCGTACTAATCATCTACAATTTCTTAAGCAGCCATCTAAATGACTATATTTTATACCCAAGCTCATCAATTAGAGTCACATTGTTCTTCTCACATACTTCCCTTTCTGGAATAGTATCATTGTTTTGATCTCCTCCATTCGTAAATCCAAGATAAAACTCAGAACCAAACTGCTTAGCAATAAACTCAATTGTCTTACAAACGGTTCTTTCGGTATCAATAGAAAGTATAGCCTTATCTAAGGCTTTTCTGTTAGAGACTATTATCATTCTCTCATTTTCATCTTGAAACTCTCTACTACCCTTTATCTCTCTATGAAAGTCGTTATTAACTATCACAAAAAGCTTATCAGCTAAAGCCTTGGCATTATTATAATACTCTAAGTGCCCTTTGTGAATAGGGTTAAAGTATCCTGATACTATGATGGATTTTGGCTTAGACATTTGAAAAAATTTGATTAATCAAAAATTAAAAAGACAATTAATGATTTTTACTACTGCTGGTAGTAAATTGCTGCTTTCTCTTATTTTTACCAATGGAATAAAACGATTCTTCTAAAACATTTCTTCCATCAAAAACTTTTGATTTGTAAAACTCAATTTTTTTAAACTCATTCCATTCGGTTAGAATTACTACCGTATTAGATTCTTTAAAACTTGAAGTTTTATTAAGGATTTTGATTCTATCCTGAACAATTTCAGAATTGCAATTCCAATACATACTAATATCTTTTAAAATAAAATCTTTTGTTACCATGGGGTCATAAATTTCAAGAGTTGCCCCAGCTTTATAGAGCTTTTCAGCTACATAAATTGCGGGACTTTCTCTACTATCATTCGTATTGGCTTTAAATGCCCATCCCAAAATGGTAATTTTTTTCCCAGTTAAATCACCACCAAAATGATCAATAATTTTTTGAGCGAAGCGATTTTTTTGATAGTCATTTATCTTAATCACCTGATGCCAATACTCTGCTACCTTTTCCAGTCCATAATGGCGACAGAGATAAACCAGATTTAAAATATCCTTTTGAAAACAGCTTCCCCCAAAACCTACAGAAGCTTTTAAAAACTTGGAGCCAATTCTATGGTCCATCCCAATAGCTTTTGACAATTCATCTATGTCGGCCCCTGTTTTTTCACAAAGTGCAGAAAGACTATTAACAGATGAAATACGCTGGGCAAGCATCGCATTGGAAGCTAACTTTGATAGCTCTGAAGACCAAACATTTGTAGTAAGAATCTTCTCTCTGGGAATCCAATTGGTATAAATATCAATTAGGGCCTGAACCGCTTTTTGTCCCGTTTTTGATGGATCACCACCAATAAGTACCCGGTCTGATTTAAATAAGTCCTTAATAGCGGTGCCTTCCGCTAAAAACTCGGGATTGGAAAGAATTTCAAAATGGATACCCTTAGAATTTTCTTCTAGGATATCCTTTATTTTTTCTGCTGTACGAACTGGAAGCGTTGATTTTTCAATGACTATTTTATCGGATTTTGAGTATTTGGCAATATCACGAGAACAGGCTTCAATATATTGAAGATCAGCTGCCATGCCTGCTCCTTCTCCTTCAGATTTGGTAGGGGTGTTCACTGCCATAAAAATCATTTCTGCTTTTTCAATGTTTCCTGAAATGTCACTAGAGAAAAACAGGTTTCTGCCGCGCGCTTCTTTGACCACCTCAGCAAGGCCCGGCTCATAAACAGGTAATTTATCTAATGGGCCATTCCAAGCTACTATCTTCTCTGGATTTACATCAACAACGGTAACTTTGATATGAGGACACTTAAGGGCAATAACCGCCATAGTTGGCCCTCCAACATAGCCTGCACCAATACAACAAATATTTTTTATCTGCATTTTATTTCTTGTTGTTGTTTTTTAAAAGCCATGATGAGGACTGAATCTTATCCCCAAGTCCTTCTAAAAGGCCTATTCCTTTTTCTTTGCAAACCGGAACTTCTGGTATAGAATCATTATTTTGATCTCCTCCGTTTGCAAAGTAGAGCTCAAATTCACCTGAAAACTTATCGGCTAAATCCCCTAGGGTGGCACACTGGGTTTTATCCTTATCAATTGAGATAAGGGCTTTATCTACAATCCCTATTGCACTAACAATGATAAGGCGCTCATTTTCATACATAAACTCTTTACTTCTCTTAAGCGCTCTTTGCAAGTCACTGTTTACAATCACCCATAGCTGATCCCCAGAAGCTTTTGCTTTTTCAAAAAGTTCCAAATGACCTTTATGAAGGGGGTTAAAATATCCTGAAACAATAATTGCTTTTGGCTTACTCATTTACTTTCTATTATAATCATCTTCAATACGAACTATATCGTCTTCTCCAAAGTATGTCCCTGTTTGCACCTCAATAAAGACAACCTTCTCTTGTCCTTTATTTTCAATGCGGTGTTTTACTCCTTGAGGGATAAGAACCGTTTCTCCTTTAGTGTACTCTTTATCCTGGCCATCCAGAGTTATTACCCCAGTACCTTTTACAATCGTCCATGCTTCAGAACGTTTATGGTGGTATTGATAAGAGAGTCTTCCTCCTGGATCAACCTCAATGCGTTTAAGCTTATAGGTAGGCTCATCATGAAGTACAAAAAATCGTCCCCAAGGACGCTCTTCATTTTCTATAGATATCATTTGTCTTTTGAATTAAATAGTACAATATGTTCTTTATCTGTTAAAAATTTAGAAGCCAAATAAAAATTAACTTTTCTTCCAATTAAATCCTCAATTTTGTTTTCTAATTGAGAAATATATTCCATGTTTAAATCTTGA
>TARA_Y100000385_G_C13108252_1_pt1 | contig 10092 bp, 7 predicted proteins | sample TARA_Y100000385 | Tara Oceans TARA_Y100000385 (sample SAMEA2620980) | marine metagenome | biome: marine biome (ENVO:00000447); feature: surface water layer (ENVO:00002042); material: "saline water (ENVO:00002010), including plankton (ENVO:xxxxxxxx)" | depth 5 m
CAACATAACTGCATGGATTGTTCCTGGATCAAAGCAAGTAGAAAAACAAGCCATAAAAGAAGGAATTGTAGATGTTTTAGAAGAAGCAGGTTTCAAAATGAGACAGCCTGGTTGTTCGGCATGTTTAGCTATGAATGATGATAAAGTGCCAAAAGGCAAATATGCAGTGTCCACCTCTAATAGAAATTTTGAAGGCAGACAGGGGCCTGGATCACGTACACTTTTAGCAAGCCCGCTTACTGCGGCAGCTGTAGCAATTACAGGAAAAATTATTGACCCACGTACTATTTTACAGAATTAAGAAAGAGAAGAAGAGATGGCAATTGACAAATTTCGACATACAATATCTACAGCAGTACCACTTCCTATTGAGAATGTAGATACTGACCAGATTATTCCAGCAAGGTTTTTAAAAGCTACTACGAGAGATGGCTTTGGAGAGAACTTATTTAGAGATTGGAGATATGATAACAGCGATCAACCTATTCCTGATTTCGTATTGAATAATCCCATATACAGAGGTAAAATACTCGTAGGAGGAAAGAACTTTGGTTGCGGATCGAGTAGAGAACATGCAGCTTGGGCTGTGGGTGATTATGGATTTAAAGTGGTGGTATCAAGCTTTTTTGCTGATATTTTTAAAAACAATGCCCTGAATAATGGCATACTTCCGATAACAGTGAGCGAAGATTTTTTGGCTCAAATTTTTTCTGAAATAGAAAAAGATCCAGATGTAAAATTTGAAGTGAATCTAGAATCTCAGACTTTTAAAATCACTTCCACAGCAGTCGAAACAGACTTTGATATCAATCCATATAAGAAAAAATGCCTCCTGAATGGCTACGACGATATTGACTATTTACTAAGCATATCTGACAAAATCGAAACTTTCGAAACGGCAAGAGCAGAATAGCATCATTTTTGCCAGAAGTAAACCCATGCTCTATCAATCAATATCTGTATGATGAAAATAAACATAATGGATACTACTCTTCGAGATGGCGAACAGACATCGGGTGTATCCTTTACAGATAGTGAAAAACTTCAAATGGCTCGACTTCTTCTTGAAGAGCTTAAAGTAGATCGTTTGGAAATTGCTTCTGCTCATGTGTCTGAAGGAGAGTTTAGAGCAGTAAAGAATATCATTGCATGGGCAAAGAAGAATGGTTATGAAAATGCTGTAGAGATATTAGGATTTGTAGATGGCACTCGATCATTAGAATGGATCAAAAATGCTGGTGCAAAAGTGAATAACTTGCTTACTAAAGGTTCACTCAAGCATTGCAAATATCAACTCCGTAAAACACAAGAAGAACATCTTTCAGATATAAAACAGGTATTGGCAAATGCAAATAAAATGGGCATCATTGTCAATATCTATTTTGAGGATTGGTCCAATGGTATGAAAGATTCGAAAGAGTATGTATATACCATGATAGATGAGCTGAAAGATGAAGGTGTAAATCGATTTATGCTTCCTGACACTTTAGGAGTATTGAATCCAGATCAGACTTTTGAATATTGTTCTGATCTTAAATCTAGATATCCAGAAGTAAATTTTGATTTTCATGCACACAACGACTATGATTTGGCTACTGCCAATGTCTTTTCGGCGGTGAAAGCTGGAATCAATGGCATTCATACTACATTGAATGGACTTGGAGAACGGGCTGGAAATGTAGCCCTGTCCAGTGTAATTGGAGTGTTGAGAGACCACTTAGATTGTGAAATTAATGTGGAAGAGAGAAAGCTTTTTCCCGTATGTAAGATGATAGAATCATTTTCTGGTATAAGAATCCCTGGGAACAAGCCACTTATAGGAGAATTTGTGTTTACACAGACTAGTGGAATACATGCAGATGGGGACAATAAAAAAGACTTATACCATAATGAATTAAAGCCAGAGCGTTTCAATAGAAAAAGAGTTTATGCCCTAGGCAAATTGGCAGGTAAAGCAAGTATCAAAAAGAATTTAGAAGAAATTGGAATTGAGCTAGATACTGACTCAATGAAAAAGCTGACAAAAAAGATCAACGAACTAGGCGATAAGAAGCAGATCGTAACCAAAGAAGACTTACCATTCATCATTGTAGATGTACTAAAGAGTCAAGAAATAGAGCAAAAGATAAAGATTAAGAATTACTCTCTTTCTGTGGCAGAAGGGCTAGAGTCTACAGCTTCAATCTGTGTTGAGTTAGATGGAAAATTGCATAAGCAAACGGCATCAGGTGATGGTCAATATGATGCATTTATGAATGCCCTTTGGAAAATATATGATGACCTGGGAAAAGATTACCCAGAACTGATAGACTACAATGTGACTATTCCTCCCGGGGGAAAAACAGATGCACTTTGCCACACAGTTATAACTTGGAACTTTAAGGGGAATGATTTTAAGACAAATGGATTAGATTCAGATCAGGCAATAGCCGCTATCAAAGCAACAATTAAAATGCTCAACATTCTAGAAAACAAGAATCAAATAGAATTACCAAAAGTAAAAATCGCATAAAAAAGAGTTTGAGAAAGTAGATGAATTATACAATAGCAACATTAGCAGGAGACGGTATTGGACCGGAAGTTACAGCACAGGCTATCAAAGTGTTAGAAGCAGTTGGAAGTTTGAGTGGACATCAGTTTGAATTCAATCATAGTCCAGTCGGGGCTGTGGCCATTGACCAGACAGGGGATCCATTTCCGAAAGACACATTTAAGAATTGTGAAAATTCTGATGCAGTGCTATTTGGAGCGATTGGGGACCCAAAATATGACAACGACCCTAAAGCTAAAGTAAGACCAGAGCAAGGTCTACTAAGAATGCGACAAATGTTAGGTCTCTATGCCAATATAAGACCAGTGACAGCTTTTCCGCAATTGATTCATAAGTCTCCTTTACGGGCAGAGTTGATTGAAGGTGCTGATTTCATAGTGATTAGAGAGCTTACAGGAGGGATTTATTTTGGCACAAGGGGTAGATCAGAAGATCTAAACATGGCTTTTGATACTATGACATATACAAGGCCAGAAATACAACGAATAGTGAAGTTGGCATTCGAGTATGCAGGAAGACGAGATAAAAGATTGACTCTTATAGACAAAGCAAATGTATTGGCTTCATCAAGATTATGGAGAGAGACAACACAGGACATGGAAGGTAACTATTCTGACATTGCAGTAGACTATCTTTTTGTAGATAATGCAGCGATGCAGATTGTACAGTGGCCTAAGAAGTTTGATGTGATGGTGACGGCAAATCTTTTTGGAGATATCATCAGTGATGAGGCAAGTGTGATTACAGGTTCGCTTGGGCTATTGCCATCAGCTTCTATTGGTTTGAGCACATCAGTATTCGAGCCTGTACATGGGTCATATCCACAAGGCGCAGGAAAGGATATTGCTAACCCGATAGCTACAATACTTTCGGCAGCAATGATGCTAGATCATTTAGATTTAACTGATGAAGCATCAACTGTGAGAGCAGCTGTTGATAAAAGCATGGCGGATAATTTTGTAACTGAAGATTTAGATAAAGAGGTGTCTAAGAAATGTTCGGAGGTAGGAGATTATATAAAAAATGCAATATTGAAAGCTTAAAAAGTAGAATTTGTCAGAGCTAAACAAATACAGTAAAAGAGTTACCCAAGATGATTCTCAACCAGGATCACAAGCCATGCTATATGGCATTGGCATGACAGAGGAGGATATGAGTAAACCTCTAGTGGGTATAGCAAGTACAGGATGGGATGGAAATCCATGTAATATGCATCTTAATGGATTAGCTGACTCTATCAAAAGCAGTGTAATTGGTCAAGATTTAGTCGGCCTGACATTTCATACTATTGGAGTAAGTGATGGAATTTCTATGGGTACTTCAGGTATGAACTACTCTTTGGTATCAAGAGACATTATAGCTGATAGTATAGAGACTGTTGTGTCAGCACAATGGTACGATGGAGTGGTGACAGTCGTAGGATGTGATAAGAATATGCCAGGTGCGATAATGGCTTTAGGAAGATTAAATAGGCCAGGAATTGTAGTTTATGGAGGCACTATCAGTCCAGGGTTTCATAATGGAAAAAAATTGGATATAGTAAGTGCTTTTGAAGCTTTGGGCCAAAAAGCTGCAGGGGATATTGGAGAAGAAGAATATAGAAATATTGTTAAAAAGGCATGTCCTGGATCGGGAGCATGTGGAGGAATGTACACTGCTAATACAATGGCTTCAGCAATAGAAGCTTTGGGTATGGCATTGCCATATAATTCATCAAATCCTGCGAATAGCTCGGAAAAATCTATTGAATGTGTAAATGTAGGTGCAGCAATAAAAAACCTACTTGAAAAAGACATCAAACCTCGAGACATCATGACTCGTAAGTCTTTTGAAAATGCGATTCGATTGATTACTGTTCTAGGTGGTTCGACCAATGCAGTTATGCATCTTATTGCTATGGCAAAGTCTGTTGACATATCACTGACTATAGATGATATTCAAAAATTGGGAGATAGAACTCCCTTTTTGGCTGACTTGAAACCGAGTGGCCAATATGTGATGGAAGATTTACATAATGTAGGAGGTATTCCAGGAGTGATGAAGATGATGGCTGATAATGGTATGTTGCATACAGATTGTCTCACCGTGACCTGTAAAACAATAAGGGAGAATCTTTCTGAAATAAAACCATTGAAATCAGATCAAAAAGTGATCAGGCCAATGAGTAATCCTGTGAAACCTACAGGACATCTTCAGATATTATATGGCAATTTGGCACAGGGAGGTGCAGTAGCCAAAATTACAGGCAAAGAAGGAGAAAAGTTTACAGGAGAGGCTATAGTCTTCGAATCTGAACAAGAATGTAATACGGCAATTCAGAATAGTGAGATCAAAGCAGGTCAGGTCATTGTAATTAGATATTGTGGTCCTAAAGGTGGGCCAGGAATGCCTGAAATGCTTAAACCTACATCATTAATTATGGGGGCGAAATTGGGAGACGATGTTGCATTGATTACTGATGGAAGATTTTCTGGTGGAACACATGGATTTGTAGTAGGACATATAACACCAGAAGCGTACGACGGTGGCAATATAGGCTTATTACAAAATGGAGATATAGTCACTATAGATGCAATCGAAAACAAACTTTTTGTTGATCTAAGTGATTCAGAGTTAGAAAAAAGAAGAAAAGCTTGGCAACGTCCTGAAAGACCTGCCAGTGGCGTTTTAAAAAAATACAGATATACAGTCTCATCTGCTTCAGAGGGCTGTGTTACTGATGAATTTGAATAATTATGGCGGTAGCAAAATCAAAAGAAGCTTCACCAAAGAATTCCATTAAAAATGAATTGAGAGTGAGTGGTGCAGAAGCAATTCTTAAATGTCTTGTTGCGGAAGATGTGAAAATCATTTTTGGTTATCCAGGGGGTGCAATTATGCCTTTTTATGATGCTCTTTATGGTTATCAAAAGGAAATTCAACATATTCTTACAAGACATGAACAGGGTGCAATTCATGCAGCTCAAGGTTTTGCCAGAGCAACAAGAAAAACTGGAGTAGTTGTAGCTACATCTGGGCCAGGAGCGACAAATTTATTTACAGGGTTGGCTGATGCCATGATGGATAGCACTCCATTAGTGTGTATTACAGGTCAAGTATTTAGCCATTTGTTAGGATCAGATGCTTTTCAAGAAGTAGATGTGATTGGGTGTTCTACCTCTATCACAAAATGGAATTACCAGGTTACAAAAGCTGATGAAATACCAGATGTTATGGCTAAAGCTTTTCGAATTGCAAATACAGGAAGACCTGGGCCTGTACTGATTGATATTACAAAAAATGCTCAAATAGATGAATTCGCTTTTAGTTACAAAAATGACCCTTATATAAGGAGCTATCACCCACGACCCAAAATCGATCATTCTGTTATCGAGGATGCTTCTGAACTTATAAATAAAGCGAAAAAGCCATTTATACTGGCCGGACATGGTATTCACATTGCAGGAGCCAAAGAGAAATTTACAGAGTTTATAGAAAAGACAGGCATTCCTGTAGGATGTACTATTCATGGATTATCCACATTAAGTACAGATCATCCTCAATATGCAGGAATGTTAGGAATGCACGGCAACTATGCGCCTAATATTAAGACGAATGAGTGTGATGTTCTTATAGCTATTGGAATGCGATTTGATGATAGGGTGACTGGTAGATTAGACGCTTATGCTAAACAAGCACAGATAATACACATAGAAATAGATGAATCTGAATTCAATAAGAATGTGCCTATTGATTTAGCCATACATGCTGATGCAAAAGACGCAATAGAAGCATTACTTCCTGTAGTCAAAAAGAAAACTTACCCTAAATGGTTGGCTGAGTTTGAAAAATGTAAAAGAGAAGAGGAAAATAAAGTAATTAAAAGAGACCTGAAAAAGAATATGGTTGGAGGTCTGACAATGGGTCGGGTGATTAAAGAAGTTTCGGATCAGACTGATGGAAAAGCGATAGTGTCAACAGATGTGGGTCAACACCAAATGGCTGCTGCTCGATACTATGATTATTTAGGGGAAGATCAGTGGATATCCTCAGGAGGAGCAGGTACAATGGGTTTTGGTTTGCCAGCTGCTATAGGGGCAAAGTTTGCTTTTCCTGAAAGAGATGTTATATGTATAGTAGGTGATGGAGGGTTTCAGATGACACTTCAAGAAATGGGAGTCTGTCATCAATGGAATGTTGGAGTAAAAATCCTTTTGTTGGATAATGAACATCTTGGCATGGTGAGACAGTGGCAAGAGTTGTTTTTTGAAAGAAGATACAGCTCAGTAGAACTTCAGAATCCAGATTTCCTAAAAATAGCCGAAGGATTCGGAGTGCCAGGAAGAGAAATATCTGATCCTAAAGATTTGGAAGATGGTGTAAAAGAGATGTTACAAACTGACGGAGCATTCTTACTGCATGTAAGAGTAATCAAAGAAGAAAATATATTCCCAATGATTGCAGCCGGGAAGGCTGTGGATGAAATTGTACTAGAATAGTAATAAGACATGACAGAGCAATTTACAGTTACCGTTTTTTCAGAAAATAAATCTGGAATTCTAAGTAGAGTTGTTGGAATAATCACTAGACGTCATATCAATATCGAGTCTATGACAGTGTCTAAATCCTCTATGGAAGGGATTCATAGATTTACCATTTGCCTTGATATAGAAGAATATCGAATTAAGAAACTCGTAGCTCAAATTGAGAAGCAAATAGAAATTCTTAAAGCATTCTATTATAGAAACGAAGAGATGGTGTTCCAAGAAGTGGCTTTATATAAAGTGCCAATTGAATCTTTGCATCATGGTGATAAGGTGGAGCGATTGATCCGAAAGCACAATGCTAGAATTTTGGCAATTGAGCCTAAATATGCAGTAATAGAGAAAACTGGCCATGAATTCGAGACAGAAGCTCTTTTAGTTGACCTCCAAGAATCAGGCATATATGAATTTGTAAGGTCAGGGAGAATTGCCATTGTAAAACCGATGGAGAAACTGAATTCTTACTTGAAATCATTAGAAAAAAAATATTCACATTAGAAATCAACTCAACTTTGAAATAGAGTTGAGACAAATCATATCATTTTAAAAACAATAGAAAATGGCAGTATTAAATTTCGGTGGCGTAGAAGAAAATGTAGTCACAAGAGAGGAATTTCCATTAGACAAAGCAAGACAAACTCTTAAGGATGAAGTCATTGCAATTATAGGTTATGGTGTACAAGGTCCTGGACAATCACTAAATCTTAGAGACAATGGATTCAATGTAATTATTGGCCAAAGAAAAAATTCAAAATCTTGGGATAAGGCGGTAGCCGATGGTTGGATACCTGGAGAAACACTTTTCGAAATTGAAGAAGCTTTAGACAAAGGAACAATTATTCAGTATTTACTTTCTGATGCAGGTCAGATTAGTGTTTGGCCTACAGTTAAAAAATATCTTACTCCTGGAAAAGCTCTGTACTTTTCTCATGGATTTGGTATTACTTTCAAAGAAAGAACGGGTATTATTCCACCTGAAGGAGTGGATGTGATTTTGGTTGCTCCAAAAGGCTCGGGTACAAGTTTGAGAAGAATGTTTTTGGAAGGAAGAGGATTGAATTCAAGCTACGCTATCTTTCAAGATTCAACCGGGAATGCATATGACAGAGTTGTTGCATTGGGAATTGGAGTAGGTTCAGGATATTTATTCGAGACTACTTTCAAAAGAGAAGTATACTCTGATCTTACTGGTGAAAGAGGTACACTTATGGGTGCAATACAAGGCCTTTTTCAAGCTCAATATGAAGTGCTGAGGGAAAAAGGGCACACTCCATCTGAAGCTTTTAATGAAACTGTAGAAGAGGCTACTCAATCTCTGTATCCATTAGTAGCAGAGAATGGAATGGACTGGATGTATGCTAATTGTAGCACTACAGCTCAGAGAGGTGCACTGGACTGGTGGAAAAAATTCAGAGATGCCACAAAACCAATATTTTCTGATCTGTATGATAGTGTGGCATCAGGAAATGAAGCACAACTTTCTATAGACTCTAATAGTCAAGATGATTATAGAGTAAAACTGGAAGCAGAATTAAAAGAATTGAGAGAAAGTGAAATGTGGAGGGCTGGGCAGACAGTAAGGAAGTTGCGTCCTGAAAATGCTTAATGCATCTTGTACAACTATTCACTTTTTTAAAAGAGGATTGAATTTTATGAAGGTAGAATCCTTGAGTCATTTGTTCAGGCATCTATTTTTGTAAGATCTCTAGTAATGTCGCCTTTCTGCCAAAAAGTATTTATGAGGTAGATACAGTGATACTTGCATGTACTTGAAAATAACTTACTTCGCCAAAGAAATTTTATGTTGACAACTTAAGAGTTGTTAGCGTTTAAGTTTGGGTAATTTGATTTAGTCAGATCTCATGAAAGATGAGGTCTGACTTTTTTATTTTTTATGAGTTCTATTGTTCACTTGTCAATATCAAGTCTAATGAAGTGAATTTTTGTTCAAATCGTTTAGACAAAAATGCATTCGTCGAATAACCATTGTAAGTATAAACTGCTCCTCTAAGACCCTTCTTCCTATATAATAGCCTCTTGATGTTTTGTGATTCCTCTCCTATTTTTAGAATAATTCCTACGAGAATATTGCTCAAAGCTTGAGAAGATGTACGGGCTACTTTAGAAGCGACATTGGGTATACAGTAATGAGTAACGCCCTCATATGTAAATGTCGGTTTTTCATGTGATGTCAGTCGAGATGATTCAATACATCCTCCTTGATCTATAGTAAGATCAATAACAACTGAATTCGGTTTCATTTTTTCCACCATTTCATTTGTCACTATGATTGGTGATCTTCCCAGTTTAGAATGTATTGCACCGATTAGAACATCAGCACTAGTAAGTTGATATGCCAAATATTCTGGATTTATTGATGACGTGTGAAGCGGACGGCCTAAATTTTCTTGTAGTCGAGCAATTTTGTCTATATCATTGTCGAATATTCGTACAGATGCGCCAAGATTTATTGCAGCCTTTGTGGCACTTTCTCCTGCTACACCTGCTCCAAGTATTACTATTTTGGCTGGAGGTACTCCTGGAGCTCCGCCGATTAGAATTCCTCTGCCACCATTATTATTGCTGAGAAGCTCAGATGCAGTGATGACAGCTAGCCTTCCAGCCATTTCACTCATTAGTCTTAAGATAGGGAACCCGCCATCTTCATTTCTAATGTACTCAGTTGCAATAGAAGTGACTTGTTTTGATTGAAGTTTGAGTAATATTTCCTTACTCATAAGGGGTAACTGGAGTGGATTGATCAATATTTGTCCAGGTTTTAAAAGATCTGCTTCTTTGCTTGTAATAGGAGCAGATTTGAGTATCATTTGAGATTCAAATACCTTTTTTGTGTCTTTTGTTATTTCTGCACCTGCTGAAGCATAATCACTATCAGAATAAAAGGATCCTTCACCAGCTCCGCTTTCTATAGTTACAATATGTCCATAACCTACAAGAGTTCTAATACTGTGAGGTACCAGTGATATTCTTTTTTCTTCAATAATAATTTCCTTCGGG
>TARA_Y100000385_G_scaffold158420_2_pt1 | contig 10089 bp, 9 predicted proteins | sample TARA_Y100000385 | Tara Oceans TARA_Y100000385 (sample SAMEA2620980) | marine metagenome | biome: marine biome (ENVO:00000447); feature: surface water layer (ENVO:00002042); material: "saline water (ENVO:00002010), including plankton (ENVO:xxxxxxxx)" | depth 5 m
TAACGATGATGGAACAACAATCCTTTATATAGATAGACATCTGGTGCACGAGGTAACAAGTCCCCAAGCATTTGAAGGACTAAGGATATCTGGACGTAAGGTTAGACGGCCTGAGTTTACATTAGCTACGGCAGACCATAATGTTCCAACATCAGATCGCGATAAAGGCATTGCTGATCCAGACTCAAAATTACAAGTTGAAACTTTAGAACAAAATGCAAAAGAGAATGATATTACTTATTTGCCAATGTCAGACAAAAGGCAGGGAATAGTTCATATCGTTGGTCCTGAGCAAGGTTTTACTCAGCCAGGCATGACCATAGTTTGTGGAGACAGTCATACTTCAACTCATGGTGCATTTGGGGCGTTAGCTTGGGGTATTGGTACATCAGAAGTTGAACATACACTTGCTACTCAGACCCTAATACAGACAAAAGCTAAAAACATGTGCATTAAAATCACTGGCAAAGCTATAGAAGGTGTTACTGCAAAAGACATAGTTTTAGCCATTATTAGAAAAATAGGGACTGCTGGTGGAACAGGCTATGTAATTGAATATACTGGTGAAGCAATTAGAAATTTATCTATGGAAGGTAGAATGACTGTTTGCAATATGTCTATTGAGGCAGGGGCAAGAGCTGGACTAATCAGTCCTGATAAAACTACTTGGGAATATTTAAAAGGGAGACCGCTAGCACCTTCAGGAAAAGAGTATGATGATGCAGTTGAGTATTGGAAATCATTAGCAACAGATGATGGCGCTCATTATGATGAAATAGTTGAAGTAAATGCAGACGAAATTATTCCACAAATTACCTGGGGCACAAGTCCTGAAGATGTGGTCTCTATTGATGGTTTTGTGCCAGATCCTCAGAATGAAAAAAATTTAGATAAGAAGAAATCAATTGAAAGAGCTCTTGATTATATGGGCTTAGAACCAAACACACCAGTTAGTGAAATAAAAGTAGATAAAGTTTTTATTGGCTCTTGCACCAATGGAAGAATTGAAGACTTAAGAGCTGTTTCAAAAATTGCTAAAGGCCGAAAAGTTGCTGGCACAGTGCATGCAATGATTGTTCCTGGTTCTGGGTTGGTTAAAGAACAAGCAGAAAAAGAAGGCCTAGATAAAATTTTTATAGAAGCAGGTTTTGATTGGAGAGATCCAGGATGCTCTATGTGTTTAGCAATGAATGCTGACAAGCTTCAACCGCAAGAAAGATGTGCTTCTACTTCAAATAGAAACTTCGAAGGTAGACAAGGAAGAGGTGGAAGAACACATTTAATGAGTCCACAAATGGCAGCAGCAGCAGCCATTAAAGGAAAGTTAACAGATTTTAGAGATTTATAATGGAAAAGTTTAACAAGTTAAGTGGTCACGCAATTCCATTGCGAATAACTAATGTTGATACTGATATGATTATTCCAAAACAGTTCCTAAAAACAATAAAACGAACTGGACTAGGAGAGTTTTTATTTTACGAATTAAAGCTAGATCAAGATGGCAATGAAATTAGTTCATTTGCATTAAATCAAGATCAATATAAAGGAGCTAGTATATTAATAGCAGGAAAAAACTTTGGTTGTGGTTCTTCACGTGAACATGCGCCCTGGTCTATAGCGGACTATGGAATTAAATGTATTATTGCTCCAAGCTATGCCGATATCTTTTATAATAATTGCTTTAAAAATGGCATATTGCCTATAATTCTTGATGAAGAAACTGTTAGCAAGTTGCAAGATACTGCAGAAAATACATTGAACTTTAATATAGATTTAGAAAAGCAAAATATAACTTATGTAGAGAATAATGAACAAAAAGAAATAAGTTTTGATATTGATCCAGCTAAAAAAAATTGTTTGTTAGAAGGACTTGATGACATTGCTCTAACTTTAAATAAATCAGTTGAAATTGGTAACTTTGAAGGAAGTCAAGAAAAAGAAACGCCTTGGCTATATGGAAATAAATTAACATGACCAAAATATTTAAATTATTAATTTTACCTGGTGATGGGATAGGCCCTGAAGTAATGACTGAAGTATCAAAATTAATTTCTGCTGTAGAACTATCTAGTGGAGTGCAGTTTGAAACTATCCATGATGATATTGGTGGCGCAGCATACGATAGGTATGGTACACCATTAGACGACTCAACACTTGAAAGTGCAAAACAGGCACATGCAGTTTTATTGGGCGCTGTTGGTGGAGAGAAATGGGATAGTTTAGATTTTTCAATGAAACCAGAGCAAGGTCTCTTGCGTATAAGAAAAGAACTTGAATTATTTGCCAACCTTAGACCTGCAATGTGTTTTGAATCTATGGTCGATGCGTCTTCTTTAAAACCAGAATTAGTAGCTGGATTAGATATAATGATTGTTAGAGAATTAACAGGTGGTATTTATTTTGGTGAGCCTAGAGGCATCAAAACTCTTAGCGATGGATCACGGCAAGGTATAAATACGCAAACTTATAACACTAAGGAAATTCATAGAGTTGCTAAAATTGCATTCGAGCTAGCACGCAAAAGAGACAATAGAGTTATATCTTGTGAAAAATCAAATGTAATGGAATCAGGAATATTGTGGAGAGAAGAAGTTACCGCTATTCATCAAAAAGAATATCAAGATGTTGAGCTTACTCATATGTATGCTGACAACTGTGCAATGCAACTTGTTAGAAATCCAAAACAATTTGATGTCATAGTAACAGATAATTTATTTGGTGATATTTTGTCAGATGAGGCATCAATGTTGACAGGCTCACTCGGGATGTTGCCTTCTGCTTCTTTGGGTGAAATTGATGAAAATAATTTCAGAAAGGCTTTGTATGAGCCTGTTCATGGATCAGCTCCAGACATTGCTGGACAAGGAATTGCTAATCCAATTGCTTGTATTCTAAGTTTTGCGATGTGTTTAAAATACTCATTTGCTATGAATGATGAGGCTGACAAGATAAATGATGCTGTAAATAATGTACTAACTGCTGGGTATAAAACACCAGACTTAATTGGTAATAATGAACAAAACTTATCTACTCAGCAAATGGGTGATAAGATTGTTGAGGCTTATAATAGTATAGGATTATAATGACTTTAAAAATTGGTATTGTTGGCGCTACAGGAAATGTCGGCAGAGAAATGCTTTCTATACTTTCAGAAAAAGGGTTTAAATCTGAAAATATTTTTCCCATAGCTTCAAGTAGAAGTGAGGGAATGAAAGTTTCATTTGGTGAAAATGAAATTACTGTTTCGTCTTTAGAAAAATTTAATCCTGCTGAAATTCAGATTGCCTTATTTTCAGCTGGTGGTGAAATATCTAAAGAGTGGGCACCTAAATTTGCAGCAGCAGGCTGCATAGTAATTGATAATTCAAGCCATTTTAGAATGGATCCTGATGTTCCATTGATTGTCCCAGAAGTAAACGCTGATGCATTAGCTGGGTATAAGAAAAAAAATATAATTGCGAATCCAAATTGTTCTACTGCTCAGTTGTTAGTAGCTTTGAAGCCACTGCACGACATAAATACAATAAAGCGTGTAATTGTTTCTACTTATCAATCAGTTTCAGGCGCTGGTAAAGAAGGTATGGATGAACTATTTAATCAATCAAGAAAATTTTTTGCTAATGATGTTTTGGATAATGTTAAATTTACTAAGCGCATAGCATTTAATGTTATTCCACACATTGATAAATTTATGGATGATGGATACACCAAAGAAGAATTAAAGATGCAACAAGAATGTCATAAGATGCTTGACGCCAAAATAAAATTTTCTGCTACATGTGTTCGAGTTCCTGTTTTTATTGGGCACTCGGAAGCAGTAACTATTGAATTTGAAAATAAAATGACTGTTACTGAAGCTTATGCAGCCTTAAAAGATGCTCCTGGTTGTACAGTATTAGATGAGAGAAAAGATGGAGGCTATGTCACTCCAATTGAGTGTGCAGGCAATGATGATACTTATGTGTCTAGAGTTAGAGAAGATACCGCTTTTGAAAATGGACTTTCTATTTGGGTAGTATCTGATAATTTAAGAAAAGGAGCTGCATTAAACGCAGTTCAAATACTAGAGTTATTGAAAGAAAAGCACTTAGACTAATGGAAGAGATTCTTCACCGACCCAGACGAAGTGTACTTTATGTGCCTGGATCAAATGAAAAAGCACAAGGCAAAATATCAAGCTTAGAGGTCGACGCCTTAATTTATGATTTAGAAGATGCAGTTGCTCCAGCTGCCAAAGATCAAGCAAGGTCAATCATTATTGATCTTGTGAATTCTAATCAACACAATCAAAAAGAACAAGTTGTTCGTATAAATTCTGATGATACAGAGTTTGGAAAAAAAGATTATGAAGTGTTAGAACGGTGTGAGCCCGATGCTATTTTGATTCCAAAAGTTAACAATCCTGATGATATTTTGAAGTATATTCCTTATCTACAAAATAAGAAAACTATGATTTGGGCAATGATGGAAACCCCTCATGCAATTATTAATGCTTATGCAATAGCTGCATGCTCTAAAAAATTAAACTGCTTTGTAATGGGAACTAATGATCTCACAAAAGAGTTGGATTTAAATGAAGAGATGAGAAGAACGGGCTTAGAAACTAGTATATTGACTTGTTTAATTGCAGCAAAGGCAAATAAAATTTCACTTATTGATGGTGTTTATAATGCTATTAAGGATGAAGTAGGTTTTGAGGAAGAATGTAAATATGGAAGTGGCCTTGGTCTTGATGGCAAAACATTAATTCACCCAATACAAATCGAACCTTGTAATCGAATATACTCACCTAGCGTTCAGGAAATAGCTGAAGCAGAAAAAATGGTTTTGGCTTATGATGAAGCCAGAAAAGAAAATCCAGAAGTTGGCGTAATTGTTATTGATGGGAAGCAAGTTGAAGAATTGCATGTTAATGGAGCAAAAAAATTATTAGCTTTTAAGAAATTATTAGGAAAATAGATTAATGACAAACAAATCAAAAAATACTATTGGAAATTTTTTTGAAGATTTTTCAATTAATCAGACGATAGAACATTCTACTTCTAGAACAATTACTCATGGCGATAGCTCTCTGTATACCGCTCTTTATGGCACAAGGTTTGCCTTACATTCTTCTAATGAATTTGCAAAAGAACTTAAATTAGAGCAATCACCAATTGATGATTTCCTTTTGTTTAATATAGCGTTTGGCAAGACAGTACCGGACATTTCATTAAATGCGCTAGCTAATTTAGGTTATGCAGATTGTAAATTTTTAAAACCTGTCTACCCAGGAGATACTATCAAATCTGTATCACATGTAATTGGTCTGAAAGAAAATTCAAATGGTGAAACAGGCGTTGTTTATGTCAATTCAATTAGTACAAATCAAAATAATGAAGTTGTATTAGATTTTAAACGATGGGTTATGATCAAGAAGAAAGCAAAAGGAGTAAATAATACAGAAATGGTTTTGCCAACCCTGCCAACTGAATTATCTAAAGATCAAGTAAAAGATATCGCGTTGTCGTACAATTTTGATGTAACCAACTTTAATTTTTCAGACTCAGGCTCTTTTGCTTGTTTTGAAGATTATAATATTGGAGAAAAAATAGATCATATTGATGGTATGACAGTTGAAGAAGCTGAGCATATGTTAGCAACTAAACTTTACCAAAATACTTCCAAGGTTCACTTCAATCATTATTACGAAAAAGAAGGCAGGTTTGGAAAGCGAATTGTTTATGGCGGACACGTTATAAGCCTTGCTAGATCATTATCATTTAATGGGTTGGCCAATGCCTTTAAGATTATTGCCATAAATGGTGGTGCACATGCTGCTCCATGTTTTGCGGGCAAGACGGTTTTTGCCTGGAGCGAAATTATAGATACTATGAGTATTAATGATACAACTGGAGCATTAAGAATCAGAATGAATGGAATTGCAGATGCGCCAGCTTCTGAATTTCAGCACAAAAATTCAGATGGCAAATTTAACGAAAATGTCCTGTTAAGCCTAGATTATTGGGCCTTGATTCCAAAGAAAAAGTAATACATAACGTATAAGGATACATATATAATGTATATTATACATTAATTGGATACTTCTTATGAATAACCCTCTTTCACCACATCTTCAAATTTATCGGTGGCAGATAACTTCAGTGCTATCAATCTTACATAGAATTACTGGTGTAATTTTATCTTTAGGTACAATTATATTAGCTACTTGGCTACTCTGCTTAAGCTTGGGAGAATTTTATTTTGATTTTTTTAATCATTTAATCTCTAACTTTATTGGCCGCACTATTATGATTGGCTACACTTGGTCAGTTTGCTTTCATACTCTGAATGGCATTAGGCATTTAGGTTGGGATTATGGTTATGGTTTGGATTTATCGATTGTCAAAGTGACAGGATGGTCAGTAGTAATAGGTTCATTAATAATGACAATCGTAATTTGGGTTTTATCAGTCTTATGAGTCATTCAGCCCGAAAAACATGGATATTTCAAAAGTATAGCTCAATTGCTTTGATACCCTTAGTTTCTTACTTCTTAGTAAAAATTCTACAATTATCAAAAATGACCTATGATCAGATAATTTTTGAGGCCAGCTCATTGTGGTTCCTAGTTTTAGTGTTGATTTTTACCATAATTGGCTTACTTCATATGAGACTAGGCCTTCACGAAGTGATCGAAGATTATGTTCACAGTGCTATGGTTAAGAAGCTGTCATATGCTGCCATCAACCTATTTGTTGCAGGCATCTTAGGAGTAGTTTCACTGTCTGTTATATTAATATGTATTAAGTAAGAATGTCATACGAAATAGAATATCACGATTATGATGTAGTTGTTGTTGGCGCTGGTGGTGCTGGTTTAAGAGCAACTGTTGGTGCAGTAGAAAATGGTTATAAAACTGCATGCATATCTAAGGTCTTTCCAACTAGAAGCCACACTGTTGCCGCTCAAGGAGGTATTTCAGCAGCACTTGGTAATATGGGGGAAGATGATTGGCGTTGGCACATGTATGATACTGTCAAAGGTTCAGATTGGCTGGGCGATCAAGACGCAATTGAGTACTTATGTAAGAATGCCCCTAAAGCTGTTTTAGAGTTAGAAAACTATGGTGTGCCATTCAGTAGAACTGAAGATGGTAAGATCTACCAAAGAGCGTTCGGTGGGATGACTAAAAATTATGGTGAAGGTTCAGCACAACGAACTTGTGCAGCAGCCGATAGAACTGGTCACGCTATAATTCATACACTTTATGGTCAATCATTAAAGCATGGCTGTGATTACTATATTGAATATTTTGTTTTAGATCTTCTTATGGTGGATGGCGCATGTTGTGGTGTTGTTGCCTGGTGTCTTGAGGATGGCAAACTGCATGTGTTTAAATCAAAAAAAACTATTTTAGCAACAGGTGGATATGGTCGTGTTTATTTTTCAGCCACTTCAGCACACACCTGTACAGGAGATGGAAATGCAATGGTGCTCAGGGCGGGGCTTCCATTGCAAGATATGGAGTTTGTGCAATTTCATCCAACTGGAATTTATGGGGTTGGCTGTTTAATCACTGAAGGAGCCCGTGGTGAAGGCGGTTATTTAGTTAACAGTGAAGGTGAAAGATTTATGGAACGTTACGCACCTTCAGCTAAAGATCTTGCCTCTAGAGATGTTGTATCTAGATCAATTACCAAAGAAATTATTGCCGGCAGAGGCATTGGCAATGAAAAGGATCATGTTCACTTACACCTTGATCACTTAGACTCAAAAATATTAGAAGAGCGACTACCAGGTATATCTGAATCTGCAAAAATTTTTGCTGATGTTGATGTTACAAAGCAACCTATCCCGATCATTCCAACCGTACATTATAATATGGGTGGCATACCAACCAACTTCCATGGCGAAGTTATGACAACAGTAAATGGTGATGAAGAACCTATTGAAGGTTTGATGGCTGCAGGTGAAGCGGCTTGTGTTAGTGTGCATGGTGCTAACCGATTAGGCTCAAACTCGCTCATTGATTTAGTAGTATTTGGCAAAGCAGCTTCAGACCGTATTAATGATACTGTGAAAAAAGGTGAGGCTAATAAAGACATACCTCAAAATGTAATCGATGAAGTAATTAGTCGTTTTGATGCTACTAGACATTCCAATGGTTCAAACCCCACTGCAGAGCTACGAGGTAAAATGCAAAAAGTAATGCAAAATCACTGTGCGGTGTTTAGAGACGAAGAGATCATGTCTGAGGGTAAAAAATTAATTGAAGATATCTGGTTACAATCATCTGATATTAATGTGAAAGATAAATCTTTAGTATGGAATACTGATCTCTTAGAAACTTTAGAATTTCAAAATTTAATATCACAAGCAGTAGTTACGATGTCATCTGCATATAATAGAAAAGAAAGCCGTGGCGCTCATGCGAGAGATGACTTCCAAGATCGTGATGATAACAACTGGATGGTTCATACATTAGCTTGGGCACATAATAATAATTGTACTTTAGATTATCGCCCAGTTCACACTTATACATTATCTAATGAAGTTAAATACATAGAGCCAAAAGCGAGAGTTTATTAATGGTTCAGTTTAATCTTCCAGATAATTCAAAGCTTATTGAAGGTGAGTATTATAAGTCTAAAACTGACTCAAATAATATTAAAAACTTTAGGGTGTATCGTTGGTCACCTGATGACGAGAAAAATCCGCGCGTTGATACTTATGAAGTCGATATGGATAACTGTGGTCCAATGGTGCTTGATGCCGTAATGAAAATTAAAAGTGATATTGATCCCTCGTTAACATTTAGACGTTCTTGTCGCGAAGGTATCTGTGGCTCATGTGCAATGAATATTGATGGAACAAACACATTAGCCTGCACTAAACCCATCAAAGACTGTAAAAGTGATGTTGCCATTTATCCACTGCCGCATATGCCAGTAATTAAAGATTTAGTTACTAATCTAAAAAATTTATACAAACAATTAACTTCAATTAAGCCCTGGCTTCATAACAACGGTAAACAAAGCGAAGCTAATATTGAAAATCTTCAAACTAAATCTGATCGCGCAAAGCTTGATGGTTTATATGAATGTATTCTGTGTGCATGTTGCTCGACATCTTGTCCTAGCTACTGGTGGAATAGCGATAAGTACCTTGGGCCAGCAGTTTTACTACAATCCTATCGATGGTTGCAAGATAGTCGGGATGAAGCTCGGAGTGAGCGCTTAAAGGAATTAGACGACACATTTAAAGTATATCGATGTCATACAATTATGAATTGCACCCAAACTTGTCCAAAGGGCTTAAATCCCGCTAAAGCGATTGCTGGAATCAAAACTATGATCGCTGAAAATAGAACGTAAAAATAGATAAGTATAAAAACAATATATAATATTTAAGCATAATAAAAAGTTATGCTATTTTTCCTAATATACGATTAAATCCCACTATTATATAAAAAATTGGTAAAAAATTACCTAATTCATGTTCGGGGGAAATATTCATGAATACACTTACGTCTAAAATTACATCTGCATTAAGCAGCATTATATTATTATTATCTATTGGGACCTTTGCATCTGCGCAAGAATTAAACTTGCCAGGTTTTAGTGGTTCAATAAACACTACTGTAACTCATGGTGTTTCTATGCGACTCACAAGAGACTGTGAAAGTGTTAGAGGCACAAAATATCTTGATGGCGACACAGGTGATGCATATACAACTGCAGTGGCGGGATTCGCCGATGCGTTCAAAGTTGATGGTGAAGGATGTGCACCACATCGTACTGATGGTTATGGTAACACTGGTTTAGTTACAAGTGGCCCACAAAATTTAATTGGTGCTAATGGTGATGGCGGTAGAACAAACTTTGATGGCGGAGATATTTTTGACGTTACTCAAAGAGTTTATTCTGAAATTACTGGTAACACTGATGATGGTATGTCAGTTAACTTATCTGTAGTTGGTACATATAATCCCCTCGTTGATGTAAATGGTAACCCCGATTTCGCGCCATTTGATTCTCAACAACAAGATGACATTGAAACTAACTTTAGATTACTAAATGCTTATGTCACTCAAGACATAAATATGGA
>TARA_Y100000385_G_scaffold983_1_pt1 | contig 10081 bp, 9 predicted proteins | sample TARA_Y100000385 | Tara Oceans TARA_Y100000385 (sample SAMEA2620980) | marine metagenome | biome: marine biome (ENVO:00000447); feature: surface water layer (ENVO:00002042); material: "saline water (ENVO:00002010), including plankton (ENVO:xxxxxxxx)" | depth 5 m
AAAAAATGATCAGAATATTTATTTAAAAACAGATTATTCAATTACAGAGAAACTAAACCTTTTTTTAGATTTACAAACAAGAGGTATACAATATAATTTTGAAGGATTAAATGATGACGGAACAGCTGCAGAACAATCTGTAAATCTGAACTTTTTTAACCCTAAACTTGGAGCCTTTTACTCTTTAAACAATAATAATGATTTTTACGCATCTTATTCCGTAGCAAACAAAGAACCAAATAGAAACGATTATGTAGAAAGCTCTCCTTCTTCTAGACCTAAACACGAAACAGTATACGATACAGAAGTTGGATGGAAATTTAATACTAAGAATGTATCTTTAGGAATAAACCTATATCATATGGACTACAGTAATCAATTAATAAATACTGGGGAAATTAATGATGTTGGTTATTCTGTGCATTCAAATATTAAAGAATCATACAGAAAAGGTATTGAAATTGTATATGGTATTAAAATTACTGAGAATCTAAATTGGAATGCAAATCTTACTTTATCCGAGAATAAAATTGTAGAACATACTGAATATATCGATAATTGGGATACAGGAGGAAAATTAGAAGTTCATTACGAAAATACCGATATTTCATTTTCTCCTAATATTATTGCAAAATCTGAAGTAAATTACAAGATAAAGAATCTTAATACTTCTTGGGTTTTTAAACATATCGGAAAACAATATATTGACAATTCTGAATCTGCAGAGCGTATGTTGGATGCCTATTCAGTAAGCGGTCTTTTATTTTCTTATTCCCTAATGTTTAAGAATATAAAAGATGCGAAAATTTCTCTTCAAGTAAATAATCTGCTGAATAATTCGTATTCTAATCGTGCTTGGGTATACAGATTTATTTCTGAAGGATGGAATCCAGTTGGGTCTGATCCTTACACAAATGCAGATACTGACGGATATAATATGATTGGTTATTTCCCGCAAGCAACTAGGAATTATATGTTAGGAATAACTTTAGGACTATAAAACATCTAGAAACTATCAACTATTTACTTATATTTGCGCTTTAACTATATTTTATGAATTATAACACAGAAAGAGAACATCTCATCATACCTGAATATGGAAGGCATGTACAAAAAATGGTAAAACATGCTACTTCTATTGCAGATAAATCAGAAAGACAAAAATGTGTACAAGCTATTATCAGTTATATGGGGCAAATGAATCCTCATTTGAGAGATATTCCAGACTATAAGCACAAACTTTGGGATCATTTATATATTATGTCAGAATTTAAATTAGAAGTGGATTCTCCTTATGAGAAGCCCTCCCCTGAAAAACTTGCTGAAAAACCTGATTTAGTAAAATATCCTAAAACAAAATTCTCTTTTTCTTATTATGGAAAACACATTGAAACCATGATAGAGACAGCTATCAAGATGAAAGATGAAGAAGAAAAACAAATCCTTACAGGCATGATTGTAAATCATATGAAGAAATGTTATATTGCTTGGAGTAAAAGTTCTATAGATGACAAAATAATTTTTAAACATTTAGAAAAACTCTCAAAAGGACAACTTGAACTTCATGAGGATTTCATCATAATAGAAGATGCTAAAGCAACCGCTAAAAAGCCTGTGAGTATTAAGAAAAACAACCATAAAAACAATTATAAGAAAAAAAGATACTAATTTATGGCAACTTTTAAAGTACAAGGAGGGTTAAAACTAAAAGGAGATTTACATCCTCAGGGAGCAAAAAATGAGGCGTTACAAGTTTTATGTGCCGTTTTACTTACTCCTCAGGAAGTAATCATGGAAAATGTACCAAACATTCGTGATGTAAATATTCTGATTGATCTTTTAAGAGATTTAAATGTCATCGTCAATCAAATTGATGAAGAAAGCTATAGTTTTAAGGCAGATGAGGTAAATGTAGATTACCTTTCTTCTGAAGATTACAAAGAAAAAAGTAGTCGTATCAGAGGGTCTATTATGATTGTAGGGCCTCTTTTAGCTAGGTATGGAAAAGGATATATTCCAAGACCTGGTGGAGACAAAATAGGGAGAAGAAGAGTAGATACTCACTTTATTGGATTTGAAAAATTAGGAGCTAATTTTGTGTATGATAGTAAAGAAGAATTTTATCGGGTTACAGCAGATGAATTAAAAGGAACATACATGCTACTTGATGAAGCTTCTGTTACTGGGACTGCAAACATCATCATGACTGCAGTAATGGCAAAAGGTAAAACAACTATTTACAATGCTGCTTGCGAGCCTTACCTTCAACAACTTTGTAGTATGCTAAATTCCATGGGAGCGAAAATTTCAGGAGTTGGATCCAATCTATTAGAAATTGAAGGAGTAATAAGTTTAGGTGGTTGTAATCACAGAATCTTACCAGACATGATTGAAATAGGTTCTTTTATAGGACTTGCAGCTATTACTCAGTCTGAAATTACTATAAAAAATGTTGCGTACGATAAACTTGGTGTTATTCCTTCTGTATTTTCAAAATTAGGGATTAAAATGGAACGTAGAGGAGATGATATTTATATTCCTTCACAAGAAAGTTATGAGATTGAAAGTTTTATTGATGGTTCTATTCTTACTATTTCTGATGCCCCATGGCCAGGATTTACTCCTGATTTATTGAGTATTGTTTTAGTAGTCGCTTCTCAAGCAAAAGGTTCGGTTCTTATCCATCAAAAAATGTTCGAGTCTCGTTTGTTCTTTGTAGATAAATTGATTGATATGGGTGCTCAAATTATCCTTTGCGATCCGCATAGAGCTACCGTTATCGGAGGAAACCATCAGTTTAAATTTAAATCTACTACCATGACATCTCCAGATATCCGTGCAGGAGTTTCTCTTTTATTAGCTGCCCTTGCAGCAGATGGAGAAAGCACCATACATAATGTAGAACAAATTGATAGAGGATATCAAAATATTGACAAACGACTAAATGCTATCGGAGCAAACATTCAAAGAATTAACTAATAAAATTCAAATGAAAATAAACTTAAAAAGAATAATACTAACAAGTACAATTGCTATATTTATAAGTTGCACAGGAATTGCACAGAAAACAGGATTAAACATAGGAGATAAAGCTCCTGAACTTTCATATGAAAATCCGAAAGGAGAAGTATTAAAACTATCTGAATTAAAAGGTAAAATGGTTCTTATCGATTTCTGGGCAAGTTGGTGTGGTCCTTGTAGGAGAGAAAATCCAAATGTTGTTAGTGCATATAAAGAATATTCTGATAAAGATTTCACTAACGGAAAAGGATTTGAAGTATATAGCGTTTCGCTTGATACAAAGCAAAACGCTTGGTTAAGAGCTATAAATGATGATAAACTTTTTTGGGAATATCACGTTTCTGATTTAGGAGGATGGAATTCTGCGGCTGCGGGAATTTATCAGATCAGAAGTATCCCTTCAAGTGTTTTAATTGACAAAAACGGAATTATTATTGCAAAAAACTTGAAGGGCGCTGCTTTACATCAATTCCTAAAAAACAATCTTAAAAAATAACATCCTGACAAAATGTCCTTTTTGCCTGTATGGCAAAGTATTTTCAGTATATAACTGAAACAAAAAAAATTTAGATAAAATTAAGATGGCAAAAAAGACGAAAGAAAGAAAAAAGGAAGTAGAAGAAACAACTGAAGAGATTGAAATTCAGAAAGAAGAAGTGAAATATCCTCCTAGCACCGAAGAATTATTAGCTGCAGAAAAAGATAAAAATTTAAGACTATTTGCAGAGTTCGAGAACTTTAGAAAAAGAACTGCAAGAGAAAGAATGGAATTATTTTCTACTGCAAACATAGACATAATGACTGCTTTATTGCCAATTCTTGACAATTTTGAAAGATCTATAATCGCAAATAATTATTCTGATGAAGATGGTCCTGTTTTAATATTCAAACAACTAAAGTCAGAACTAGAAAAAAAAGGGTTAAAAGAAATAGAAGATCCAATCGGGAAGGAATTAGACACCGAATTTCATGAGGCAATTACAAATATTAAGGCTCCTTCTAAGAAGTTAAAAGGTAAAATTGTTGATACGGTAGAAAAAGGATATCTTTTAGGAGAAAAAGTAATCAGATACGCAAAGGTAGTAGTAGGTAATTAAAATTATGGCAAAAAGAGACTATTACGAAATATTAGGAGTCAGCAAGAATGCTGATGATAAGGAGATAAAAAAAGCATACCGTAAACTTGCAATTAAATATCATCCGGACAAAAACCCTGACAACAAACAATCAGAAGAAAAATTTAAAGAAGCTGCAGAAGCTTATGATATCCTTTCAACTCCAGAAAAGAAACAAAGATACGACCAGTTTGGCCATGCCGGAATGGGTGGAGGATCTGGTAGAGGAGGTTTCCATGGAGGAGGAATGAATATGGAAGATATCTTCTCTCAATTCGGAGATATTTTCGGGGGGGGAGGAGGAGGTTTTAGTGGATTTGGAGGTGGACAAAGAAGGAGGGTAACGAAAGGAACAAACTTAAGAATCCGATTAACTTTAACTTTAAGAGAAGTTGTAGAAGGGGTTGATAAGAAGATAAAAGTACGAAAGTTAGTAGTATCAGAAGGAGTGACTTACAAGACTTGTGGAGCTTGTAATGGTTCAGGTCAAGTTACTCGTATAAGTAACACTATCTTAGGACAAATGCAAACTTCATCACCATGTCCTAATTGTAGTGGAAATGGACAAAGTATCGATAAAAAACCATCTGCTGCAGACCAGAATGGAATGATACAAAAAGAGGAGACTGTTGAAATTTCTATTCCTGCAGGTGTAGAAGATGGAATGCAACTAAAAGTTAGTGGGAAAGGAAATGCTGCCCCATCAGGAGGAGTAAATGGAGATATATTAGTAGTTATCTCAATAGAAGATCATCCTGACTTGATAAGAGATAACTCAAATAATCTACATTATGATAAATACATCAGTTTCTCCCAGGCAGCTTTAGGAACTTCTGTAGAAATACCAACAGTTAGTGGAAAAGTAAAAATAAAATTAGATTCAGGAACACAAAGTGGAAAAACTCTCCGATTAAAAGGAAAAGGAGTACCTTCTGTTGAAGGGTATAGAACCGGAGATTTACTAGTTCATATTAATGTATGGACCCCTCAAAAATTGAGTAAAGAAGAAAAAAAGTTTTTAGAAAATTGTGACAAATCTGATAATTTTACTCCAAAACCTACTAATAAAGACAAATCTTTCTTCGATAAAGTGAAAGAAATGTTTGGCTAACATGCAAGAAAATATCTTAATAGCAAGAAATATAGTTAAACAATATGAAAATCATCTTGCGTTAAATGATGTTAGTTTAGAAATTCCTAAAGGTAGTATTTATGGTTTACTTGGTCCGAATGGGGCAGGAAAAACAACTTTGATGAAAATCATAAATCAAATAACAGCTCCTGATTCTGGTGAGATTATCTTTAATAATGAGAAATTAGTCCGGAAACACATATCTCAAATTGGATATTTACCTGAAGAAAGGGGATTATATCGAAAGATGAAAGTAGGAGAACAATCTTTGTACTTAGCTCAGTTAAAAGGAATGAGTAAAAAAGAAGCTACTTTAAAACTAAAAACTTGGTTTGAAAAACTAGATATTCTTCAGTGGTGGGATAAAAAAGTAGAAGAACTGTCGAAAGGAATGGCTCAAAAAGTACAATTTGCTATTACCGTAATTCACAATCCTGATTTACTAATATTTGATGAACCTTTTTCAGGCTTTGATCCTGTAAACACTTCCATAATAAGAAGGGAAATTTTAGAATTAAAAGAAAAAGGCACTTCCATTATTTTCTCTACACACCGAATGGAGTCGGTAGAAGAAATTTGTGATGAAATAACTTTAATTGATAATGGCATCTCCATTCTACACGGAAAAATTAATATCATTAAAGATCAGTTTCGGAATAATACTTTTCAAATAGAGGTAAACTCAAATAATCTGAAATTAGATGGATTTGAAATAATACATCAGGATGAGAATAATTTTACTGTAAAAGTTCCTTCTGAAAGAAACTCCAAAGAATTAATAACAGAGATACTCAAAACTTCTGAGATTATTTCCTTTAACGAAAAAATTCCTTCCATGGAAGAAATTTTTATAAAAACGGTAAGTAATGGATAAAATCTGGATTATTATAAAGAGAGAATACTCTGTAAGAGTTCGTAAAAAGTCATTCATTATTATGACTCTAATTACTCCTATACTACTAGGTTTATTAATATTTGCTCCTGCTTATTTAAGCTCTGTAAGCTCTGAATTGGAGGAGTCAGAACAAAAAAACATAGCTATTGTAGAAAATGATGATTTCTACTTTAGCAAACTTATTAAATCGGATCAATTTCGATTTATAAAAATACCAGAATCTGAAGTAGATAATATAAAAAATAATTTCTCGGAATCTGGATACTTTTCAATAGTAGATTTTACTTCCGAAGAAAATATAATTAATTTTATTTCAGATAAGCATCTAAATAAAAACATAATTTCCGAAATCCAACAATACATCAGACAAATAAAACGTGAACAAAATTATAAAGATGAAGGATTTGATGTTTCTGAGATATCAAATCTAGAACCACACCTCCAATTTAATAATACTATTATTACTGAAGATGGTAATGAACAGGGAGCGAACCAAGATATGAGAACTGCTCTTGCTTTTATCTTTGGGTTTCTGATTTACATCTTTATTTTCATGTACGGTAGCATGGTTATGAGGGGTGTAATTGAAGAAAAAACAAACCGCATTGTAGAAGTTATTATTTCTTCTGTAAAGCCATTTCAGTTATTAATAGGTAAAATTATTGGAGTAGCATTAGTTGGTTTTACTCAATTTGTTTTATGGGTATTACTTAGTGTTTTGGTAGCAAACATTGCAGGGAATACATTGCTATCTGATAATCCAGTAGGGGTTTTTGACTCTATTTCCTCTTTATTATTAGGGATTAACTTAAATGTGCTGATTTTATACTTTATATTCTACTTTATAGGCGGTTATTTACTGTATAGTTCGTTTTTTGCGTGTATCGGAGCTGCGGTAGATAATGAGACGGATACACATCAGATGGTTCTTCCTATTACTATACCCTTAATACTATCTATAGCTATGATAGAAGCAATAATAAATAACCCAGATGGTACACTTGCCTTCTGGATGTCTATCTTCCCTTTAAGTTCTCCTATTATTATGATGGTCCGGCTACCTTTTGGAGGGGTTGAGAGCTGGGAAATACTACTTTCTACTACTGTATTATTGATTTCCTTTTTGCTAACTACCTGGGTTTCTTCCAGAATTTATAGAATAGGAATACTCATGTACGGTAAAAAAGCCACTTTCAGAGAGCTATATAAATGGATAAAATTTAAAGGATAGTCCATTTTTTCATGATTTTCCACTCTTTTTGGTACTAATAACTCTTAATTACCTTAAATTAAATAACATTATATTTTAATGTATATTACTGTATTACAGATACTTAAGGTGCTTACAAACATATTTTTGTTAAAAAACATAGAGTTTTGCTTTTGCCATAAGTTTGGATATACTTACATTTGCCGAGTATTAACAAAAAATATAATAAACAAAAATTAAAATTATGAAAAAAAATTTACGTAACTTATTAGTTCTTTCTTTAGGACTAATTACAACAATCGCCTCAGCTCAATGGAGTGCTGAATCAAGAACTAGAGTTGACAATCCTGAATCAGGCGAAAGAATGGCAGATCAAAGAATTACTGTTAGTGCTGACTGGGGTGCTGTACATGTTTCAACTGATTACTCATTAAACATGCAAACTGGTGCAAATGCAGATGTAGAAGCTACTATTTACGAAGCATATGTAACTACTGACCTAATGGGTTTTGCTACATTAACTGCAGGTAAGCAAGACTTAAGTTTTGGTTCTGGTGCTTTAATCTCTTCAAATGATTGGGGAATGGCAAGGTACACTAATACAGGTGGTGACTTAGCTTTAGAATTAGGTGGATTTAACATAAATGTAGGTACATTAGATGGAGTTAGTCAATCAAATAACTACATGAATCTAGGTGGTAGTTTTGCTGGAGCTGATGTTAATATTTTAATGATAAACCAAGGAGATGAGTCTGCACATGGTTATGACTTATCATATTCTATGGGTGACTTCTCATTAGCAGTAAGTATGAACGAAGATATGAACGAAGCTACTTATAACAGTTACACAGTTTCTTACAACGTAATGGATAACTTAACAGCTTCTGTATCTCAAACTTCTAACGAAGGAGGATTTACAATGGAAAACACTGCTTTAAGTGGTGGATGGGCTAATGGTAACATTGGTTATTTAACTGATGGTGATGAGGATAGAGCTTTAAGTCTCTCATACAATCTTGGAGATATCTCATTAGGTTATACTATGCACAACATAGATAACGAAGCAGCTGGAACTGAAACTGATGCTAGCTCAATGACTTTAGGTTACCAATTAAATGACAACGCTCATGTTGGTCTTGCAAGATTTGCTGAAGGAGATGATCTTGAATTAACTTGGATTACACTTTCTATAGGATTGTAATCATTCAATAATAAATTAAAAGAGAGAGGACTCAATTGAGTCCTCTTTTTTTTTAGTATAAACAGTGTTTTGTTAACAAAAGTGCTTATAAAATAGAAAGAATGGGGAAAATCCTTATATATTTGCACCAATTATTAATCATTAAAAATTTAAACAAATGAAAAAATTATTATTAACAGCAGTGGTAGCTTTATCTACATTAGCAGCTTCTGCACAATTTATGGTTGTTACAACTTATGATAGTGAGCAAGAAGAAACTATGGACCAGATAACAGCTAATATGGGAGTTGGTTTTATGGTAAGTGATAATATCACTTTAGGAGGAGTTAGAGCACTTGATGATGCAGGAGAAGATTCTTATGAAATATTTGTAAGATACAACCTAGCAATGATGGATGGAGCATATGCAATGATTCAAATGCCTACTGAAGATATGAGTGATAATATGAAAGTAGGCTTAGGAATGTCATTTGCAGTTTGGAATTCTCTATACTTAGAGCCTAACTACACCATGCCTGTAAGTGAGGATGGTAATGGTGATAGAGAAGGTGAGTTCAACATTGGTATTGGATACCGATTCTAAGAGAACATATATAATAAAAAAAACCACCTCAAAAGGGTGGTTTTTTTATTACCTAAGAATTTCTTTTAATTTATTAAGAGATTTATCTATTCCACTAGGATCAGAACCACCAGCAGTTGCAAAGAATGATTGTCCTCCTCCACTACCCTTTATCTCAGTAGAAAGATCTTTGATTAAAGTAGAGGCATCCATGTTTTTATCTTGAATAAGGTCGTCTGTAATCATTAAAGTAAGAATTACCTTATTATCACTCTCTGAAGCAAGTAAGATCACTAAATTATTCTCAGACTTCCTTAAATTAAAGGATAAGGACTTCATTCCTTCAGAATCCAAGTCTACTTTCTCAGTAACAACCCCTATCCCACTTATTTCTTCTCTTTTTAGTAGAATATCCTTCTGCAGAATAACTAATTCCTTAGATTTATATTTCTCTAGCTTCTTAGAAAGAGATTTATTTTCCTGTATTAAATCTTTTATCCCTTGTATGGGGTCTATATTCTTGATTAAAGACTTTATCGTATTTAATGTGTTTTCCATCTCTTTAGTATGTTTTTTATGTTTATCTCCTGTAATTGCCTCTATTCTACGAATTCCTGCCGATATAGACCCTTCTGATACTATCTTAAAAGCATCAATCTCTTCAGTTGAACTTACATGAGTTCCTCCACAAAGCTCTAAAGAGTCCTCAAATTTAATTACTCTTACCGCATCAGCATACTTCTCTCCAAATAACATCATTGCTCCCATCTTCTTAGCCTCAGAGATAGGTATATTTTTATACTCTTCCAAAGATATGTTTTTTGAAATCATTCCATTTACTTTCCTTTCAATATTTCTTATTTCATCGTCTGATAGTTTAGAAAAATGTGTGAAATCAAACCTTAAGTGATCTGGAGAGACTAGAGATCCTTTTTGTTCTACATG
>TARA_Y100000385_G_scaffold291299_1_pt1 | contig 10078 bp, 16 predicted proteins | sample TARA_Y100000385 | Tara Oceans TARA_Y100000385 (sample SAMEA2620980) | marine metagenome | biome: marine biome (ENVO:00000447); feature: surface water layer (ENVO:00002042); material: "saline water (ENVO:00002010), including plankton (ENVO:xxxxxxxx)" | depth 5 m
CATACTATCAACACGCATACTAACAAGTGCTTCTGAAAGTTCAAAAGTCAAGTATACAACGTTCAACCCTTGTAATGCCCAGTTCACACCCATGTTTGCTAAGAACAAACTTTTACCAGACCCTGAACCACCTGCAAAGATATTCAGCTCACCTCTGTTGAACCCACCAAATAATTTTTTATCTAATGCCGGCCACCCTGTGCTGATCTGTCCGTTTTTATCTTTTATGCCTTCTAGCCTACTTCTAGGGTCTTTCCAATAGTCTGTACCCAAGTCTTTCTGCAAGCCTATTTGTACAGCCTTCTTGACTAAATCTTCACACGCACCATACTCACCTGTTTCTAACAAGTCAGCACTCTTTAGGATTGCGGCTTCTAGTGCTTTGTGTTTACTAAATGTTTCAAACTCTTGTAGTAACCAATCATAATGATTCTCCATAAGCTCGCCAGGATGTTTTAAGTTACTGTCTGTTGCCGCATTAATCATATCAAATGTAGGTAATGCGTTGTGTTCAGTTACATAATCATTTAGAAAAGTTGCTTGTGGTTGTAATCTACGATCAAAACTTATTGGATCAAACACAGCCTGACATCTAACAAAACTTTCAGCATCTGTCATCATCATTTCTAGATATACTTTTTGTATTTCATATCCATAGTCTGTGTTTTGTCTAGTCATTATTAACCCTTGTTACAACTTTTATATTGTATATTATAGCAAGTTCTTTAGTATATGTCAAGTATATTTTTTCCATATTTTATGTAGTATATAAAACCAAACACTATTTATAGCTGGCTCTATCAATGCAACTGCTCCTGCTTCCCAGATACTTGCACCTGTGATAGCACTTACTACTGCCATAGCAATTATTACATGCCCAATAAAGAATATGACTGCTAATAGTACACTGTCGTCTATTGTGCTTCTTATTGCATTCCAAATGCCTTTTGTGAATTCCATTTCCATTAATCTCCCTTTTGTTTAAACCATTTCTTAGCCATTAGCCTTATTTTTAATGGACTGTCTTCGGCTACATTTGCAATACTGTACAACGTATATAGTCTTCCATATTTACTTACAGCTTCACTTATATCTGTTATGTCAGATTCCCATTCAGGTAATGCTACTGACCATTCTAATTCAATAGCACGTTCTACAAGTTTAGATCCTGCTTTATCTCTATCAGGAACTACTATAATTTGCTTCTGTAGTCTATTTAACAACATTGCTTGTTGATCTGAAATTTCTGATCCACCTAACGCTGTGCCGTCTATATGGATAGCATCTAATTGTCCTTCACATAGTATACAAAATGCTTTATTATAATTCTGTTCATCTAACCCATATACATAACCCGGTTGTACTTCTGTAAGGTATTTAGGTTGCTTATCTGGTACTACCGAACGTCCAGTCCATCCTACTACTCTACCTTCAAAGTAAAAAGGTATGATCAATCTATCACGATAACCTAAACTTGGCGACCAGTAGTATTCTGTATCGTCTGTGTTTAAATTACGTGAGGCCATGTATTCAAGCACAGCCATACTGTACTTGTCAAAATTTGTAATGTCCGTTATCTTGATTGCATCATCTGGCAACGGGACAGTATTAAAAGTTGGTAGTTGAGCTATTAGTGTCTTTGCTTCAACACCTTCATTTTCTCTCATAACCTCTAGTGCTACCTTGTTGATTACATCGTCAGGTGTCCCCATCCATTGTAGGAGTTTACGCAGTTTATGTGAGAAGTTCCTGCCCGGTTGCCAGGATGCTTTGAAGCCGCAGTTAAAACAATGATAACTTACGCCTCCGTCGGGGTTGCTTATCAAGCCACCTCTTCCGCGAGTGTCTGCTGTGTGACCATTATGGTGGCAACACTGTGCATTGAAACTCATCCATCCACTAGGCGTAGTTTTACGCTTGGACGGCAAGTATGTCAGAACTATATCGTTTACTACACTCATAGTACAATTATACTATAGTATTATAGCAAAGTCAAGTTTTATTTTTGCAATTTAAATAAAATATATTCGTCACTGTGTTGGGGATCTATTGTGATAGCAGGGTTACCATCTGGTGCTTGTTTCCCTACATAAGTCCATTTATATCCCTCACTGAGTTGTTGATTGCTTCTCTCTATAAATTCCGCATTGTCTGCAGATACTATAGACAGTAGCAACATAGTTACATATGTGCCCATGTTAATTCCTAACTAGTATTTTGGTTATTTTGTCTGCTGGATTGGCAGTTGTTTTAAATCTCACATAACTGAATACGCCATTAAAGTTTACAGGAGTAGGTTCAGTTGGTGATGCAAGACTGACTGTTGTCACGTCAGCCCATTGTGTATCTGCTGTTACTTGATTAGCGAGTGTTGCCTGTACAACCACATCGCCTGTATAACTGTCAGAATATATTGCGGCAGTATGTAGTGCCTCGTTACCATTAATTGCAGGTTCAGCTGTTACACTTTCAGATAGCCAAGTACTGTCATCTTCGCCTACTACACCAGAATCTTCTGTAAATGTAGTAACACTATACGAGACTTTTGCTCCAGGAAAGGCACCACTGTCTACATGTATTGTAGCATCATTATCAAAATGACTATCAGTGTAAGTTAATGTTTTACTGCTGTCTGTGTTATGTACTAGATATATATTATATTTTAAAAATTGTGAAGGAATGTTTAATAGATCGTTTTCTGTGATAGTAACAGTAAACATACCTCTAGTTGCACTACTGTCATCGAGTTGTTGTATTGATCCATCATGTTCAATAACTAATGTGTTTGTTTCATCGTATGCAACGAACTTAGGTGTGTAAACACTTGTTGTTACAGGTTTTTGATCTGCGTTTAGTAATCTAAACTGTAGCACATTGTCTATGCCTTTATATACTTTTAATTGTCTTTGATACACTGTTCTATACTCCGTCACAAATCCTGCATCATTTGCTACTATGGTTGTTAAATTATTTACTAAATATCTAGGTGTAAACTGCATACAATTATTTATCGGAAATTATGTTAAGAAAAGATATCGAAAAAAATTATCCATTTATTAGTGTTGTTACTTATGGGGGCAACGAATATGTCGGAATCGTTGTCAACCAAGATCAATTTGTTACATCAATGCTTATATATTCAAAACTTAGAAGTGTTGAAGAGAAAAAACTTTTATTGGATTTAGGCGAAACTTGGTGGTGGGAATCAAATAGAATGATACCAATTAACATATTTCTTAGAAAAGAAATTGATTTAATTAAGTATTGTCAAATTACTATGAATTCAAAAGACGTAAAAGTAATATTAGGTCCAACTGTTAATTTAAGTAATTTATCTGTCAAAAGAGTAAAAAGAAAAAACGTACAATTAATACGTAAGCCTAAGCGTTAAGTTGCTCACATAATAAATTCATGTGTACAACTACAGCTACAGCATAGCTCACAGCGTGTGCCTTCTTAAAGAAGTATTCACCGTTTGTTGGTTTCGTCCATACTTCCTTCATTATTGTTACCCAACTCTCGTTCGCTAGGTGCCTCTTGGCTGGTCGAATGATTGCTAGTGTCGCTGCTAATTGAGCTACCGACGATGGCTTCAATTGTTTCAATAGTTCGTCGTGCCCGTTTAGATGAAATACTTTGTCGCTGAAGTCCGTGTGTTCCAGAAGTTGCCATATTGGTTTCCTTTCCATTAATTCTGTTAAGTGTGCTTCATCCCTAACGTCTTTGTATATGCTTACGTTAAGAAAGTCTAGTTTAAAGTAACCGCGCTCTTCTGCGGTCTTGTGTTCGATTGTAGATAAGTTGTCTACCGGATTGTGCGGTACTTCGGTAGTATACACTCCGGTGTTGTGTTTCTTACCAGTGCCTAATTTTGCCACACGATGTTTTAGCTTTGATAAAACTATATCTCTGTCAGCAAAATCTATATCGATATCAGGCATTAAAGATCTACTCTCAAATTAAATGACATTGTAATCCTTTCTTCGTCTTGTGTTTGTTTCTCTACTTTGTGCAATAGCCCTGCAGGAAATATTGCAATCTCGCCAGGTGCACCGTGTAGCTCAGTTGTATCGTTAAATACAGTAGGGTTTCCGTTACCAGTAACATATATTACACCTGAAAGTCCTTGGTTATCTGAATGTGTATGGTTAGGATTGTAATCACCTTTTTGAGCATAGTTAATCCAGAAGTCTATGTTATCAAAGTGATTGCTTGCTTGTCTTATACTTAGTCCACGCAGACTATCTTCAAGATCAATTCCGTCTAATTTATACAAAAAGAATTGTCCTAAATAAATTAGATATGGCATTACAAATGCATCACTGCACAGGTGTCTTGGAACTGCAACTTGAAATTTATTCTCGCCTGCATTGTAGTGTTGGCGTAAAAAACTTAGAGGATGAGTTTTATACTTTCTACCTTCTTGAACAAAATGTTTTATCTCCCAATCAAAAATTTCTGTAGGCAGTTTACATACCATCACCGGTACATTATCCAACATACGAAAATCATTAAAGAGATTCATAATTTGTTTCCATTTAATATTATTTAAATTGCTCATGTTATAAAATGGGTAACACTATACCTACCCGTTCCTTTAATTTTGTCCACTTCGTGCATTAGTATAGATGGAAATAAAACAATCCTATTTGCTACACATTCTATTATATTATTATGAAAAATAAGATTGCCGCCTTCAAACTTTTTTGGCTTGCTATAGAAAAAAGTAACACAAGTAATTGTTCCTAAATCGTTGTGTTTCTTATACTGATCACCGTTATCATAATGATTCACCTTAATTTTATCACGTGTACTAGATCCAAGATATTCAAAAAAGTAATGTTGTTGTTTACATTTTTCTATAAAATCATTATGAAAAATTTTACGTGTGCATGTTAATATGTCCGAAATATTTCTATTAGGATATATTTCATCTAACAATAATCCAGTGTTCTTTTTTAGCGAAGGATTATCTTTATCTTGTATTTGCATTTTAGATTTTAAAAATAAAAGTTCTTGCCACATTGAGTTATACTCCTGCTCAGAGTAAAAGTCATCATAAATTAGTATGGGCAAATCATTTACTTTAATCATAAATTACTTTCCTTAACAACATCTTTTACAAGCTCTACGTCTTTAGGATTACGTTTAAAACGCATAGCCCAATGTGCTGGATCTAATACATGATATATCATATTTAATTGTTCATCATTAAACTTACCCAACATGTCCTTGCCTGTTTTACAATTTAAAATTAACCAAGGTGATATTTTTCCGTCTTTAATATTCCATATCGCTGTGTTCAATCCTATGTGCTGAAAGTAGTGATTCCACGGAGCAGGTGTATTTTCATCAGCCCATTCCATCATAGTCATAACACTTCGCTCAAGTGCAGTTTCTACCCCTTCTTTTCTAATTAACTCAATTGCATACTTCTCGTACATTTCTTCTTTGCACCAATGGTCAAGTTTTACTCTACTTGTAACTACATAGTCAATATATTTTTCAGGATACAATGGTCGAACATTACTAATAAAACTTCCAAACTTTACAAATGCATTATAGTATTGACTTTTACAAAAGTCCGTGTAAGTTTTTTCTTTTTTTGATCCTGCACTTAATTTATAAAATTGGTTAAATGCATAGAAGCCTAGTTGAACACGTTTTTCTTTTTGTTGTAAATGTCTACGTTTTTGTTCGCAAATATGTACTATTAGAGTTTTTTCTTTAGAATACCCTGTGTTACAATATTCACAAACAAACGGCTTAGAGCTTGACATCTTTTTTATCCATTCCGAGCGACTCAGCGTATTGTTTAATTTCTGCTTTTGTAGATATTCCAGCAAGTAGTTCTACCTCATCTTGTTTCATGTTTGGAAACCTGTCAGATAAAAATTTTACAATCTTACTATCTGACGACTTCTTTCCTTTTAATCCTAACCATTTATGGAATTCAATTTTACCTGTATTACCTGCTTGGCACAACAGTTGCCATTGTAACTTAGGATGCTTAGTACCTAATTCATTCCAGTTCTTGTTATAGTATTCATTAGTTTTAAATACAGCTAGTTCTTGTGCTTCTCTATTACCACTGACACTACTCACATATCTATTCAATAACCAAAAGCTAATTTGCTTACGTTCTTCTTCAGTGATTTCGTCCCATACATTTTTTGCACCCATGTCAATAGCTGCAAGTACATCTTTTAATGGGAGTTTTGTTTGTGCCATTTTTTTAAGTCCTCAGGAGTGTTAATTTCAATTCCGTTAAAGTCTACCTTAACTATACCAATATCAATATTATTTTGCAACCATCTTAATTGTTCTAACTTTTCTATTTCTTCTTCTTTAGTTTTTACTAGGTTAGGATATTCTAACAATGCAACTCTACTATATGCATAGACACCCAAATGATGATCTCCATAATCTAAACTTGCACGACAAAACCACTTTGCCTTGCTTCCGTTATGTATTAATTTTACACTATCTGGGTTGGCTCTGTCAACCGAATTCATGTCTGTATATGCTGTTAATACATGATGATCTTTACAATTTTTCGCCAATTCAACAATTATCTCAGTAGTAATATCTGGCATGTCACCTTGTACATTAATGTAATAGTCCCATCCTAATTCTATTGCTTTTTGGGCGCATCTTTCAGTTCCGTTATCAGCATCTGAAGTCATTCTACTAGGAACAATTTCTGCAATTTCTTCACTATCTGTGAGAACTACAGTTTCAAATCCAACACTTGCACATTTATCATATACATGTTTTATAAGAGGAACACCGTTTAGTTCTGCAAGCATTTTATTTGGGAATCTTGAACTTTTAATTCTTGCTGGAATTACTATGCCGGTACTCATTGTACATCTCCTGTATAATTAAATGCCACAATGTCTTTTACTACCTGTTCAAAGTCAGCTAGTCTAAGCATATTTGGACCATCGCTTGGCGAGTCATCAGGCACAGGGTGGACTTCGATGAAGAAGGAAGTGATGCCAAGAGCAGACCCAGCACGAGCGAGCCCAGGCACGTAATCACGATTCCCGCCGCTACTACCCCCCAGTCCTCCGGGTTTTTGGACAGAGTGCGTAACATCAAACACAATATCGGAATCATAATTGTCAAGCATATACATAAGACCAGTATAGTCGACAACAAGAGTGTTGTAACCAAAACTTGTTCCTCTCTCAGTTATCCAGACATCCTTTGCGCCTTCAGTCTTACTTAGTATACCTTTGACGTCCCAAGGTGCTAAAAATTGTCCCTTCTTTATATTTACTATTTTGTCTGTAGCACAAGCCGCTTGTAACAGATCAGTTTGTCTACAAAGGAAAGCAGGTATCTGTAGCACATCTACTGCTTCGTTGTAGTAAGTTGTTATGTTTTTAATTTGTCCTACTGTATGCACGTCTGTGAGCGTCTTAGAGCCCACTATTCCTTTGATCTCTTGAAAGTCTTGTAGTGTTGCATCAAAACCTACACCACGTTTACCCTGCATACTTGAGCGATTGGCTTTATCGAAACTTGCTTTGAATATATATTCTATGCCGTACTTGTCACATACTCTTTTACATTCTTTAGCAGTTTCTAAACTTTGTTCTAATGTCTCGTGTTGACAAGGTCCTGCTATAATTCTCATACTAACTCCTCTATATTAATGTTACCTGATATTGATATTCTTGTTGCTTCTGTTGTAAAGGGCACTGAATAATGTCTTAAGTTACTAGGAAAAATTACTATATCTCCGTCGTCAGGCATATATGTACAACTATCTAAATTAAATAACTTATCTTTATATTGTGCATGTTTATTATATTCAAATACAATACTACCCGGTGTGTACTCTTCTGCAATGGTTTTATCTTTGTGTTCTAAATTTTTAGGTACACTCATATAAATGACAAACGAGGCATCGCAGTTACTATGAAAGTGTGGAGGTCGCCATTCTCTTTGTTGCTGATAATTTACCCATGCATTTGTGCAGACAAACTTTCCTACTTCTTCTTGTCCCCATGTATGTAGGTAAACATTACGATAGCTATTAAAATAAGGTTGCAATAATAAATTTATATTTGCAATTTCTTCTTTATTAAAATTATATTCTTTATCTAGTTTACTAATATTATGATGAAAATAATCGTTTGCATTATTCATCTTTTCATTTAATTTAGACATTGTATCTACGTCTAATGATGTCTTTGTTAGTAAAGGTCCCCAATAAGGAAAAGTTACATCGTTCATTTATCTTCCTTTGTTAGAAAATATGCCTCTACGGCTTTTTGTAAATATTTTTTTAAAATAGGATTTGTATTTGCTTGCTTCATCATGTCCTCCCACTGTATATAACTAAACATTTTGCCTTCTTGAATACTTATAGCTTCTGGGTCACCACCTACTATCCATCTTGGTATGTCAGGTTTGTTTTGATACCGAGCCCAAATAATTCCGTCTGTGTTTTCGTAAATTAATGGTTCATCAGGAATAAGTTTATCTTTCGATTGCGACATATAATTTACCTTTTTTGCCTAGCTCTATGTAAACAATTTTTCCATCACGGTTTTGTAAAATGTCTTGCCACCAATCCTTACCTTCGAGTATCAAATGTGCGTTACGTCCGTCCATTAGAACTTTTCTAGCAGGTAGCGTATCAATACATAACCAAATGTACTTTGTACCTAGTTGCCATATATGGTCTAATACATCGTGTAAACATTCTGGTTCTATATGTTCAAGCACATCATTCGAAAATACACAATCAAATGTCTGTTGTGGTATATGTTTGTATTCATCAACGGCCGGGTCGTATCCAACCCAATTACATTTTGGATATTTGACTTGTAAGTGATTTAATATTGCCGCTTTGCCACAACCGTAATCTAATGCAGATTTAGGTTTCCATTTATCAAAGTATGTATAAAATGCACCTAATGGTTTTACTTTACCACCAAAGCCTCTTGGTCTGTCTGTACGTCCATGTAAATGTTTTAAATCATTTAAATATTGCTTGCTATATAGAGGCATGTGTTCTTTCTTGTGTTTCCCACATTGTTCCGTTTTTATTATATTCGCCAATAATGTTTACACTTCTTCTGCGTTCGGTTGCATTTAGTCTAGGTGTCACACTATGAACACTGTTATGTACATTCAAAAACATACAAAAACTATTTGCTTTGTATTCTATTTCTTTTACAGGATTATTAAGTTCAACAGCACGGCCGCCTTGTTTTAGCACCCAATCTACTTTAGGTATATCGTGTAATGTAAAGTTACCACCTGTACTAGTATCTTTTAATTTTTTCATATATAAAAGTCCAGCATAAATTTCACCAGGATTATCTAAGTGAGGCGTTCTGCTTGTTCCGGTTTCATCAACTGGTTCGTGGACAACAAATTGACAATCAGTCACATACGTTGTTTTCTTACTTAATTTACGTACACCAACTTCGCCTAATTTTAAGGATGTAAATAAATCTTTGTTGTAATATTTTAAAAAAGCATCTTCAAAAATATCAGTCACATAATTAAAAAATTCTTTGCTTGTATGATATTCGAAAAATTCTTTCCATATATTTGGTGTTGTGTTTTCTACAAGTGCTGGATTGGATTTGTATCTGTAAGTAATTCCGTTATCAAGCACTGGCGTAGAACAAACAATGTCTTCCGGAAAAGATTGCACAAGTTCATTGTACACATTTTCCGGAAGTGCATTATCTATGCAAAGGTGTGGAAACGGTTGCATCTCCACACCTTTAAAGTTTTGCAAAACACTAAGTTGCATTACTTAGCTTTCTTTTTAGTAGCTTTCTTTTTAGCTACTGGTACTTCTACAGCTACTTTGCTTTTTAAGTAATTCAACAATATACCATATGCAGGAAGGAATACAATTAATCCTATTACAATCTTAGTAAGTGTATTATTAAATGCTACGTCTGCAACCCACGGTGCAGGATAAAACGCTGTGTAGAAGAAAGCATATGTATCAATGATGTTTGCTGCTACAGTTGAAACTGCTGGGGCAATCCACCATGCATTCATACGCTCACGAATGTATTGGAATACATATACGTCAAGC
>TARA_Y100000385_G_scaffold203550_1_pt1 | contig 10075 bp, 10 predicted proteins | sample TARA_Y100000385 | Tara Oceans TARA_Y100000385 (sample SAMEA2620980) | marine metagenome | biome: marine biome (ENVO:00000447); feature: surface water layer (ENVO:00002042); material: "saline water (ENVO:00002010), including plankton (ENVO:xxxxxxxx)" | depth 5 m
TTGCACGTTGTAGCAGCAATATTAGAAATAAACCGAGACTAAGACAGATCACAGGAAAACGGATAATAATTTTAAACATTTAATTAATGAGAAAAATTATTTTTACTGACTCTATACTTATAGATTATTTTAATGATGATGAATTCAATAATTTTAAAAAACAAATTTTTACAATATTAGAAGAAAAAAAACAAAATAACTTTACTGTAAAAAAAAGTAACTTGGGTGGTTTTCAAACAGAAAACATTAGCTCAGATATTAGCAAATACAATTTAGGTATAGAAAAAATATTAATGAATAAAATAATTAATATGTTAAAAAATAGTTATACTTTTAATGAAATAGAATTAAGCTTACATGAGATGTGGATTAACGAAAATAATAAAGGTGATTTTAATTCTCCACATATACATCCCGGTAGCGATTTTAGTGGTGTTTTATATATTAAAACATCCGAAAAATCTGGTGATGTAGCTTTTATTAGAAATGATAAATGTCCAAGTATGGGTAATCATGAGCAAATTTTTAACGATACAGATTTTATTACTGAATCTAAGGTAACACCAGAAAATAAAATGATCATAATATTTCCTTCATACATGCAACATATAGTTTATCCCAATCGAGAAAATGATAGTAGAATTTCTATTTCATTTAATATAAGGTTACAGAATGGCTAGAAAATTTAAAGATCATATTGTAAGAGATAAACCTAAAAAAAGAGGTAGTCGAAAACACAAAAAATCATTGAACAAAAACGAAAAAAGGCAAAAGCGAACTCGAAGGTACAAGGGTCAAGGAAAAGGCTAAACAAAATTTTTAAATGAAAATAATAAATAACTACTTAGAAGTAGGTAAGTTTTTGGAATTACAAAAATTTATTTTTTCAAGTGAGTTTCCTTTATTTTATAATGACAAGGTTGATAGAAATGAAAAAGACAGTAAAACAAATGATTTTATGTTTGGTCATGCCTTTTATGATGATAACAAACAACAGAGCCCCTGGTTTAATTTTATTGTTATGCCTTTGTTAGGTAAATTAAATTTAAATTATTTAATAAGAGCAAAATTAAATTGTTACACTAAAAAAAACGATTCTATACACACCCATTTACACACTGATTTAGACAAAGAACATAAAGTTGCTTTATTTTCGTTAAACACATGTGATGGATACACTTATTTTGACGATACAAAAGAAAAAGTAAAATCAATAGAAAATCGAATGGTTATATTTGATGGCAATAGAAAACATTGTAGTGTAGCACAAACAAACACAAATTTGAGAATTAACATAAATATTAATTTTATTTAATCAGTAGACAAATTTAATTTAAAGTATTATAAAACATACCGTAAACGAGGAGATTATTATGAATGATTTACCAAAAATACCAGCTGAGGCAAAAGAAATAATAAGACACAAAAAAACAGGAAAAGTATATGCTAATAAAGCTGAGTTTGATTCTGATGTTGCTGACCCCAATACTGACACTACTGTGGATGACTTTAGACAAGACCTTGAAATTAAAGTTACTAAAATTCCAATGGGTATTCAAACAAAAAAATAAATGAAACCAAGAGGTGCAACTGAACTTCAAATGGAAATGCTTAATAAGCATGTTTCAAAAGAGCTTTTAGATCAAGTACAAATATGCACGTCTATACCTGGAAAGGTTCCAATTGATCCTAATAAATTAAATATTTTATGGCAAAAAAATTCATACGATCAACCTAACCTTCAAGAATTTTTTACTAATCAAAAAAGACACAAAGAATATGATTGGTATGTTTTTAACAGCCATTGGAATTATGAAAAGTTTAGATATTTTTTTGGAATACCAACTGAAAGATGTATTGTTATTAAAAATGGTATAGAAGATTTTCCCACAAGAAAAATATATCAAAAAGGAAAACCAATAAAATTAATACATCATTGCACACCTTGGAGAGGTGTAAATGTATTATTGTTAGCTATGCAACAAATAACAAATCCTAATATAACTTTAGATGTTTATTCTTCTACTCAAGTATATGGTTCTGATTTTAGTGAGGTGCATGATGATGAATTTAAACCATTATATGAACAAGCTAAAGAATTACCAAATGTAAACTACATTGGGTACAAACCAAATGAGTACATAAAAGAGAAGATGCCTAATTATGATATGTTTGTTTATCCATGTATATTTGAAGAAACATCGTGTGTATCGGCTTTAGAAGCTTTAGCGTCTGGGGTCCATGTAATTACAAATAATTATGGAGCCTTATATGAAACTTGTTCAGAGTGGCCTACCTATGTAAATTACTCTACTAATTATGAACAAATGGCAACGGATACTGCAAATGCAATAATGACTGCTGCGGGATACCTGCATGAAGACAACATACAAAAACATTTATCAGAACAACAGAAATTTTATAAAAATTTTTATAATTGGAAAAGTAAAGGACAACAATGGACTACTTTTCTTACTGGAGCTTTAAAGGAGCATAATGAAAAAAAATAATGAATTTGTTAATGAAGATACATATCAAACACTTAAAGAATTTAGAATTGATCCGCCATCTCAAAATTTAGCTAAAGAACCTTTATGGAAAGATAAACCAAAAACAAAACCAAAAAAAGATTATTCTATATTTGTTGCTACTCCAGTTCATAGCGATGTATCTTTACACTACACACAAGCATTATTAGAGTTTCAAAAATATGCAAATGAAAAAGGTGTAGATACACATTTTCAATTAATGAAATCTTCATTAGTCACGCAGGGAAGAAATTTATGTGTATCGAGTTTTTTGGAATCAGATCAAACTCATTTGTTATTTATTGATTCTGATATATGGTTTCATTCTCCGTCAATATTAAGAATGGTAGAAAAAGATAAAGATATAATATCTATACCTTACCCCTTGAAAACAATGATGTGGGAAAAACTATTTCAAAAAATACAAGAAGGTGTAAATATACAAAAACCTTACGACTTAAAAAAATATTTAAATACTTATCCTATGAGAGTAGAAAATCCTAAAAGCATAATTATGGATAATGGTGTAATTGAGGTTACACATAGTCCCACAGGTTGTATGTTAATTAAAAGAGAAGTCTTTGAAAAAATGATTAAAGCTTATCCCGATAAAAATATTGTACAAAAAACTGTAATAAACGGAAAATATGTTGACCGACCACATATGTGGAATTTTTTTGACACTTTACATGACCCAAAAGAAAAGGTTTATTTAGGTGAGGACTTTGCTTTCTGTAAGCTTTGGAAAGATTTAGGTGGTAAATGCTATGCATTAGTAGATGCACCCATTGTTCATGTTGGAGACCATACTTATGAGGGTAGATTCTCTGATGAGTTGATATCTAAGTCTTAAAATGGTAATATTGCATACTCAGTATCTAAAAGGAGAAATATATAATAATGGCTATTAATTTTTTATCGATGATACCCTATGCTTTAGGAGCGTTAGGTGGTTATCAAGGTTATCGATCAGCAAAAGACTCAGGAGCTACAGGATTAGGATCATTATTAGGAGCAGCAGGGGGAGCTTATACGGGTTATAATTTAGGCAATATGGTTCCTGGTGTTCCAAAAGCTCCAATGCCATTCCAAATGCCAAATGCAGCAGGTAGAAATCCATTAGCTCAATTTGGACCACAAGCGGCCTCTCAACTTCCAACAGCAACCTCAGCTGCAGCATTAGCAAAACAAGGAATAAGTGATCCAAGTATTTTAGATAGACTTTTAAGAAATAGTAAAGATGGTTATAAGAGTTATGACGGTATTAAAATTGCTGCTCTTGCAGGTGGTATACCATATGCATTAGGTGCTTTTGATCAAGGGCCAACGGACATTTACCAACCAACTTATAATGTAGGTTATGGAGAATTTGCAAAACAAAGACCAGGTTATACTTATATAGATCCAACTAGTGGACAAGAAAAAGAATATGAATCAGTTTATATTCCTGAAGCAGATCCAAAAAATCAAGGAGCTTTTAGATCAGGTCCTTTTGCAATGGAAAGAACAAGATTAAGGTCTGGTGGCTTAGCAGAAATTAAAAAATTTAATGAAGGTGGAGTTAATTATCTTCCTTCAAAAGTAACTCACGATGAAAATGATTCTAACAATTATGTTAGAGCAACTGGATACGTTGAAGACGGAGCAGGAGTAGGGGATAAAGACGAGGATACAATGTTAGCTCAATTAGCAGATGGAGAATTTGTAACAAGAGCAGATGGAGTATTAGGTGCTGGAATCTTAGCTGGAGCAAATCCAAATAGCTTTAAAGATATGAGAACAAAAGGTGCCGAATATTTCTATGAACAACAAAAAAGATACAAACGTGTATTTGATTTATTGAAGGATAGTAATGGCAACAGCTCAAAAAAAGAAAATTAAACCACTAGTAAGTGTACTATCAATAGAACCTAAAGACATTGAAAGGTTCTGGCCATTAGCTGAATTTATGGTTTCTGAAGCTTTAGTTTTTTCAGGTAAGTATTGTGATTCTAAATTTATTTTAGAACAATTAAAAAAAGATGTATTTCAATGTTGGATTTTATTTGGAAGCGATGAATCTGAAGAAAACAAAGTATTTGGTGTTGTTGTAGGAAGAATAGCTGAACTACCTAATTACAATCAATATGAAATAATTATTTGCACAGGAAAACGTAGAGAACTTTGGGAAGATGCTTTAGTTCAACAAGTAACAGAATTTGCAAAACAAAATGAATGTAAACGAATGTGTATTATGGCCAGACCTGGTTGGGAAAAAGTTTCTAAAAAATGGGGCTGGAAAAAGAAACACGTACAATTAGAGAAATGGATATAATATGAGTTTTTTAGGATTTGGTTCAAATAAACAACCATCAACACCCACTGCACAAACACAATTTGTTAGAGAAGCACCAGGAGTAGAAGAGAGAAAACTTGAGTTGATGGACATTGCTAGGCAAGTTGCCCAGCAACCTGTAAATTTACCTGATGTACAAGTAGCTCCTATGACAGCCTTAGAGCAACAAGGAATTACAGCGGCAGGGACGACAGGTGTTGGCGCTGGTACAGTAGGTCAGGGAATAGCAGCATTAAATACTGCAGTTGCTCCAGTTGGTGCATCACAAATAAATCAATTTTTAAATCCTTATCAATCATATGTAACTGATGAAATTGCTAGACAGTCAGGTATAATGCAAAACCAATTAGCGGCACAAGCTGTAAGATCAGGTGCATTTGGTGGTGGAAGAGAAGGTGTTCAACAAGCAGAATTACAAAAAAGAACTTTAGAAACAATGGGTAGAGCTCAACAACAAGGTTTTGGTACTGCATTAGGTGCAGCTCAAAGACAACAGCAATTAGGGTTAGCAGGTGGACAACAATTAGCTAATGTTGGTGCAGGTCAACAACAAATGGCTCAAGCAGATATCAATCAATTAATGGGTGCTGGTGGTATCCAAAGACAATTAGCTCAACAAGCATTAGATGCTCAAAGAGCAACTACATTACAACAACAATACGAACCTTACCAAAGAGCTGAGTTTTTATCTAATCTATATGCTGCGGGTCCTAAAACTCAATCTAGTATTACAATGGGAACACAACCTACAACTAGTCCTTTAGCACAAGCTGTAGGAACAGGTATAGGAGCATTTACAGCTTATCAAGGTTTAAATCCAAAGGCACAATAGTCTTATGAATAAAGTTTTAAACAGACCCTTGTTCAGACAAGCTGCCCTTAGAAAAGGTCATTTAAAAACTATTGGAGCACGAACAGGTATAATGGTTGGGCAATCATATAGTCCGCCAGGAGTTCCTGCTGTCGTTCCAGGTCAAGGAACTTTCTCTCCAGTTAACACACAAAGATTTGGTCCACCTAAACCAACTTTTATGCAAAACATTAAGAGAAGTGGACCAGTTAGATTGGCAAAATCTTTAGGTAAAGGTATTTTTAATATACCCATAGTAGGTGGTTATATGGCAGGCGATAAAGTTGGAGAAGCTTTAGGTATTGAAAATGAAATGTACCGAATGCCTTTTGGATTAGCAGGTTCTTATGCTGCAACTAAAGCATTGCCTGGATTAGCGGCTCTACCTGCAGGCCTTTCTGCAGCCCTAATGGCAGGTCCTGCATACCTAACTATTGCAGGTGCAAAAGAAAGAGAAAGAATCGCAAAAATGACTCCAGAAGAGAGAGCAGCTCATACCGCAAAAGTTAGAGAATTTGGGCTTGAAGGTTATTTAGATGATGAGCAATCTAATCAACTATTTAGTAAATTCATACCAAAAGGACCTAAAGAATTTAAAACAAGAAAATCAGCTGCACCTAAAGAAGGACCAGGTTCAGGTAGACCAGGTTTTGGCAAAGGAAAAGCAGAACTCAAAGCAGAAGGTGATCAATTATTAGATGAAAAATACGCAGGAGCAGAAGGCGATGCTGATTTAAATTCAATACAAGCGGATAGTATTTCTCCTTTACCAACTCCTCCAGGAGCTGGTGATGACCAAAGAGAAAAAATTGCAGCGGGTGCAGACAAAGATACACCGGCTACCGGATCACCAAAACTTGAATTAACAAGAAAAGAAAAAATGGAAGCTGCAAAAGAAGATCAAAAAACTACAAATTATGCAATAAACGGAGGAACTGGCGGATCAACTATAGATGATAATTTTGACCAAACAATTAGATTAGCGAGAAAATATTATGATGAGCTTGATCAAGGCCAAGGTTCTCAAGCTAATTTAGTTTTTTTATCTAATCTTGCTAGTGGATTGTTAACAGGAACTACTAAAAAAAGTGGTATTGGTGGAGCATTAGAAGTATTCGGCCAGGCTTTAGGCCCAGCTGTAAATAATTTAGCTACTATTAGATTAAAAGAAGGTGAATTAAGAGCTAATAGAAGAGAGTCTTCATTAAATGCAGCTCTTGATCATATGAAATTTTTAAATGAAGCAGCAAAAACAGAAAGACCTGATGTTACTCAAGGTGTTGTTCAATTTAGAGGAGCTGATGGTAAGTTAAGAAATTATGTTGGTTATATCGGTAAGGGTGGAACAACTTATTTACCAGGTGGCTTGGGTGAGGATGGTCAAGAAATATTAATCCCTATTTCACAAGCAGGACCAATCAAAGATAAAAATGGTAATGTAGTAGGTACATTTGAAAACTTTCAAAAACAAGACAAAATAAATAATAGATTATTCGAGATTTCTGATATTTTAGGAAATAGATATAATGCATTATCTGTAGCTAGGGATGTATTAAAAACATTAAATCAAGAAGATGAGTCTGGTGAAAAAGTAAAAGGTGGTGCTGCCCTAGCGGTTGATCAATTTACTAGAAGATTAAGTGGAGTAGCTAAAGAATTGGTTGGGCTAGAAGTTTTTGATAACGATATTTCACAAATGACTTTTGGTGCTTTAGAAGAAAAAATGAATAAATTACAAAATAGTGAATTTGATGCTATTGATAGATCTGATTTAAGTGACGAAGCTAAAAAAGAAGAAAAAGAAAAAATAAGTAAAGATACTTTATTAAAACAAGCAAGGGAAAAATTAAAAGATAGAGGACTCTTTTCAGGTTTAGATAGAACAGAACAAGAAAAATTAGCGGTACAAGAAGTTACTTTAACTTACGCACTAGCAAATACATTTAAAGATCAAGATAGATTAACACAAAGAGATGTTAATGCTGCGAAAGAAATTGTAAACATATTCTCACTAGGTAGATCTTCAGCTGATGTAAGAGCATCTATTGAAGCTATTGCTAATCAACTTGAATCTGACATCAGAAGACAAGAAGAATTATTTAGAGACGCAGGTGGTTTAGAATCAAGAATTAAAACTCTGAGAGGTTTAGCTGAATTTGAAACATTTGAAAAAGGTACGGTTGCAAAACAAATTACAGGAGATTTGGGTTTAGATGAAATTGAAGAGGGGCTATCGGGAGTTAACTTATAATGGCAACTTTCAAAGAGATACAATCTGCCTTAGATAATAAAACTTTAAATCCCTCTAATTTAAGTATTAAGGAAAGACAGTTAATAGATGAAGCCATAAAAAGAGGTGCCCTAAAAGGTCCATTCATGGACGATCTTATTCAACAAAGAGGTTCTGCAGCTAAAGACGTTGCTACAATGGATGCTGCTGAAAAAAATCCTATAGGTGTTAAATTACAACAAGACGATAGTTCATTAGATGGTAGATCAGAAGCTATTTTAGCGGGTGATTTAATTGGTTCTATTTATCCATATGTGGCAGACAGAAAAAAAATATTTAGCGCTGCAAAATCTAAAATACCTGGAGATAAATACACAGGTTTATTTGCAAGAACAAAAATGTTCAGTAACATGGCAGATAAACTGACTACAAAACTACCAGGAAGATTTAAATTATTAGGGGGTGCTATGAAATTAATTGCAAGAGCTGCAGATCCTACAATTGGTAGAATTTTAGCAAGTCCTCTTGGAAGAACTGAGATAAAATCTGTATTAGGTGGAACTGCAGGAGCTGGTGTTGGTTCGGTAGGTTATGATGTTTTAAATGAAACAGCAGGTGTTTTAGCTATGGATGCTATTGCAGATGATTTAAAAGACATGTCACCAAGAGAAGTCAATACTGATATGATCGCAAATGCTTCAGATGCAATGTTTACAGCGTTAGCATGGAATGCAGGAGCCGCAACTCTTACTCCTTTTATAACAAAAGGTTTAGGTAAAGTTGGTAGATTAGCTATTGGAGCTAAATCAAAAAATGCAAAAGAGTTAGCAGCAATTGCAAGGGACAAAGGTTTACCATTACCTCTAGTAATGACTGCTCAAGAAGGAACAGGTCTTCTTGGTGGTTTTGCAAGTAAGTTTTTTAAGGTTGTTGGTATTATGCCTTTTATTAATGGAATTGGTAAAGAAGCATTACAAGGTGCTGAACAAAAAGCTGGAAGAGAATACTTAAATAACTCTGTTCTTAATTATGGACCATTAATTAAAACAGGTATGTTATCTGCAACAATTTACAAACAAGCAGACGAAGCATTCAAACAAAATTCTAATTTAATAAACGCAAGTTATTCAGGTTTTGAAGCATTAGCTACGACAATAAAAAATCCTAAAGTTATTCCTACAAGACATGTAAAAAAAATGGCCGATAGACAAGTAGATACCTTAGCTATGCAGTTTCCTGGTATTAGACAATATGTAACTGATCCATTGGATGATCTTGTTGGACAAGTAGATGCAAAAGCTCTTGCTGAATTAACAGGCGCAGGAGATCCATTAGCGAATTTTTTTAGAGCTATAAGAAGAATGGATGACACAATAACACCTATGCAATACAAAGGTTTAATGACTATGATGAACAGAGCCATTGAAGCTACAACTTACCAAAATATAAGACCAACATTATGGTCAATAAGAGAAGCTTTAGAAAATGATTTAAATTCTTTCGGTGGTGCAATTACTAAAGAAACTTTTTTTAAGGACGAAACTTTTAAGGCTGGTTATGATAATTTGGTAAAAACAGCGGGTAAAGCAGCTGCTGATGCTGATTTAAATTTAGTTTTAAAACAATCAGAACAACTTAAAGATCAATTGTATAGAGCTAATGATACCTTCTCTACTATGATGAATTTTTATCAAGATGCTAATATAACTAAAATATTTAAAGGATATAATGCAACAACTTTTACTAATAAAGCTTTAGCAGGCATTGGAGGAGTTGAACAAAAAAAAGCACAAAGATTTTTCAATGATTTAGCAAATGATGTATTTACAAGAGGGGATTCAACAGCAATAACTCAATTTAGACAACTGTTGGGTGCTGATAAAATTGTATCGAAAAAAACAGGAGCTCAAATTGGAGTAACTAAAGGTGGTGGAGAAGCATTATTTAATGCAGCAAAAGCAAGATGGATGTTTAACTCATTTATAAAAAGTTTTGATTCAGCAGCAACTCCTGCGGGTAGATCAATGATTGACGAGATTACTAATGATGCAACAGTTAGAACTGGAATTAATGGAACAGTAGATGTAATGGAAGCTATGTCTACAAGAGGTGGTGCATTAGATTTTGATATT
>TARA_Y100000385_G_scaffold182515_1_pt1 | contig 10065 bp, 11 predicted proteins | sample TARA_Y100000385 | Tara Oceans TARA_Y100000385 (sample SAMEA2620980) | marine metagenome | biome: marine biome (ENVO:00000447); feature: surface water layer (ENVO:00002042); material: "saline water (ENVO:00002010), including plankton (ENVO:xxxxxxxx)" | depth 5 m
GGTACATAAATGCTGTATTCTCGTAGGTTTCCATCATAATTAATAGTTTCATTAATCATATCTTGAGCAAAACTTTGTGTAGAAATAAATAATATTAAATAAATAATGTTTTTCATGTTTTGATTTTTTTAAAATGATTATACCAGTATAATAATTGTTCAAGGTTCTGTGGCATTAATTTAACTTATACAAGAAATAAAATAGGTCAAGTTAATTTTAAAAATAACTGACCGATAAGGCTCCCCTTGTTGGTTTTCGTTCGAACCGCTTTTGGATGTATCTTAAGAAGTTTAGAAAGTGATAAATCAATCTAATTCTCTCTGTTTTTCCCACACCATCCTTTGGATCATTGCATCAAAATCAGCAATTAATGGGTGAGTATTCATTATAGAAACTAAATTTTGATTATTTGGATACTTTCCGGAATCGTATATGTCATCATGAAAAAAACAATGTCCCATTTCATGACTAAATACTGAGGTATTAATTGTACCATCAGAATAATTTTGAATCTGACCTCCAACTTTTAAATATTGTCTTTGGGCAACTGCATCCCATGTTGTTTTATGCCAAAACTTTGTAAAAAACATATCTACCCCTTCAGGATGAATATAGTCTTCCCATTCTAATGGGAAGAAAGCTACATCCTCATAAACATCAGTTCTATTTCCTGCGACGTACATTTCTGTATAATCTACATCTTGATACCAATTTTGATTAAATAGACTATTATTATTTAAACGAATTTCCCATGGTGATTCTTCATTTGTACCCTGCCAATTAGTAACAATTGGATAATCTCCATAAATTGCATTAAAGCTAGCATCTAATTCTACTCCCTGATTAAATACAAATCCAAAAACACGAATATTTACTTCGTCAGGGACCATCGGATCGTAATCATTTATTAAATCTAACCATTGATTTGCTAAATGTTGATAGGTTTCTGTTAAATTGGTTATTGCCAAAGCAGAAACAGGGCCGACCCAATTCTCTATATGATAATAAATAGCCCATTCTCCGTTTTTATTAATACTAAACATTGGATTTTTAAGGTGTCCGATATTTATTTCACATATTTCTCTCCACCTTGCTGCATTTATAACAAATTTTGAAATATCTGAGGTGTCAACATCTAGTCCTATAAAATACTGTTCATAACATTCTTCTTCAAAGAAATAAAGCTCTTGACAACCAGGAATTTCTTCATAATAAGCCTTTGGACAAAATTGAAAATTTAATACATCGTTTTCTACTTTAATTTGATATCCCTTTGCATATTCCAATTGATTTATGCCATTAAAGTCCCATTCAGGTAAATATGCATTTCCTTCACCATCTTTAACAATAATAACTTGATCTTGAATTTGGCTCAAACCTAAAACTACATCTATAGGTTCTGGGCAAGTGTAACCAAAAATATTCCATCCATCTGTTAAATTAAGAGGGCTATCTTGAAATAAGATATTACAACTTTCTTGAGTATACAATAAGATTTGAATACTATCAAGCTCAAGATGAGAATTATCTATAATTATAAGCGCTTGAGTTATGTTTTCAGTACATGAATTGTTATCTATGTTTGCAAATTCATTATAGTTTAATGATTGAGGATTTGTACAACCTTCTATATCACATGAAATCTCGTCACATACTGGATTATTGTTATACAACAAAGTTGGGCAAAATTGAAAACCAGAAATATTTTCATTTAATTTAATTTGATATCCATTTGCATAAACTAAATGTCCAATACCATTGAAGTTCAATTCAGGTAAATATGCGTTTCCTAGAGCATCCTTTACAATAATAATTTCATCATCTATATTATTAAAAGCTAATGATATATCTTGATTATCATGGCAAGGATATCCAATCATATTCCAACCTAAATATAGGTCAGTCGGGATATCTTGGACTATTTCTTGGCAAGGAAAGTAATTTGCTAATTGTGACTGAACTTCATGAATTTGTTGATATAAATCAGTTAATTGATCCGAAATTTCTTCAATATTTAAAATACATGTAGCATCATCTTGGTTGGCCAGAGGATTATAATTTAAGGCAATTGTGTTAGTGCAACCTTGAATAACACAACTATTATCATCTATAGAGGCTTGAATGTTATAATTATTTGCATTTTCATCAGTACATCCATGAACCTGAATGTTTGCACCATTTAAGAGAGGTCCATTAAATAATTCATTTAAAGTCCCATCTAAATAAATATAGACAACATTACAACTATCTGTGGAGTAACCACCCATACCTGAAACTGTAAATGTATAATTTAATTCGCCATGAGATATTGAAATTACTGTTTCTCCAATATTAAATTCTAAATCTGGAGAAACCCCAAAAAAATTCCCATAATATCCATTACCAATATGATAAGGGTGACAAGAACTGACGAAGAAATTATTCTGCGCTAATAAAGCAAGAGGGAAAAATATTAGTATGTAAAGTAGTTTTTTCATAGGCTAGGGAATAAGAAGTAAAAATACGAAATAAAAAAAGGTCAAGTTATTTTCAAAAATAACTTGACCTGTAAGCTTCCCCTTGTTGGTTCTCGTTCGAACCGCTTTTGGAAAGATTTGAAAAGGTTTAGGGAATAAGAAAACTACCTTTAGAGTGTCTATTATATTATATTAAATTGAAGTAGACACTTCAATAATGTAGGAAACGATAGGGTCATAAACAATTTTTTCCATTCTAGAATTCTGTATTTTCTTAAATTATTTTAAAATTTAAATAGTCTAATTTTATAATGTGATACAAATAAATGTTAAATGTTAAAAATTGCCTTCGATACCATCTACAAACATCAGCTAAAAGTTGGGCATAGATTTCCAATGGAAAAATATGAGTTGTTACCAGAACAATTATTGAGGAAAAATATCTGTAGTAAAAAGAATTTTTTTTTCCCACCACCAATAAAAAAAGAACTACTGATGTCTACACATGATGAAAACTATTATAATAATTTGATCAATTTGACATTGTCCAAATTAGATGCAAGACAAATCGGTTTTCCACTCTCTGATAATTTGATAAATCGTGAGCGCGTGATTGCTCAGGGGACCATTCAAAATACACATTATGCCCAACAATACGGAATCTCAATGAATATAGCAGGCGGAACCCACCATGCTTTTAGAAATAGACCTGGTGCGTTTTGTATGCTAAACGATCAGGCAATCGCAGCGAACTATTTAATTGATAATAACATAGCTAAGAGAGTTATGATTGTTGATTTAGACGTACATCAGGGAGATGGAACGGCGTCTATTTTTGAAAACCAAGATTCTGTTTTTACCATTTCTTTTCATGGTCAAAAAAATTATCCGTTCAAAAAACAAAACAGTGATTTTGATTTACCTCTTGAGGATAATACTGAGGATGAGACTTATCTTAATGCTTTAAAAAATCACCTGCCGAGACTAGTAGATTTATTTCATCCTGATTTCATATTTTATTTGGCAGGTGTAGATGTTTTAAAGACGGATAAACTTGGTCGATTGGGACTTTCTATTGCGGGTTGCAAAGCAAGAGATCGATTTGTTTTAAACTTTTGTAAGAGACAAAATATCCCAGTTCAAGTGAGTATGGGTGGGGGGTACTCCGTTAATTTAAAGGATATTATTAATGCCCATTCGAATACTTTTGAATTAGCACAAGAAATATTTTTTTAATTCGGACCGCTTGTGAAAAGATCTTAAGAAGTTTAGGGAATGAAAAAGCCACTCAGTGAGTGGCTTTTATCTATTTTAAATTCATTACTTAATCAACGTAAATTAGTAGACTTTGATCTATTTCCAGAAAATTATAAAATTAAAGCTACAGAACCGTTAATTACTCATATGAATTTCCTTGTAATAGAAGAGATATATACTATTTCGCTTCTTTCTTGAAAAGCAAATTATAAATTTTTGAGACTAGCCAATTTCCAGCAGGATAATACAGAGCAAAAAATAGAGCCATCCCAAGGCTGAAATTTCGAATATTAAGGAATTGATCCATTAAGTTATTCGGATAAGCATAGGAGGTTTCTAGAAAGTACCCCCCGAATTCTAGTAAACACATGGTAACCAAACCGTAAGCATATTGCATATGGAAAGGTAGTTTTCTTAGGAGCAAAGAAATAGGAATCATGTATATTAAATATACTGTAATAACTTGCCACCAAAAAGTGAAACGTGCAATTTCCATGATGGCTCCAATCTTATCCATTCCCATTCCCCATAAAAAATAGACGATCACATAAATAAGGAGAAGTTTTTTATCTACGTCAAATTTTGTCTTTGCATAGGTTATGAATTCATTCATTTTTTGCTATTTAGATTGGAATTTAAAGAAAATACCGCAAATTTTCCGTGATGAGAAATAGATATATGAGATGCTATTTTTTTGTTTTTATGAGAAATATATGGGACGTTTAAATTTGTTTTTTGAATACTTAGATCATCCTTGTCGTAATTATACTCTGTGGAAACTTTTCCTAATATCTGCTGGTGCAAAACTTCCTTTTGCATATGCAAATTTTGCGCAGGAATTTTGAGTACTTTAGTTGTAATTTTTGCGGTATTTATAGTGTTTACAAGTGATAAAATATAGTCTTCACTTACCTTTGTTTCAGAATATAAAGAGAGTCCTCCAATAGAAATCAGCCCCACTTCTGAAGAAATAATGGTGCACTGAATAGAGGAAGGATTAAATGATCTTTCTAACCCAGATTGAATTGACACTTTATAGGCACTTTCTTTCATACTCCAAAGCCTCCAAACTAAATAAAAGGGATTAAGGCTTTCTTCTATTTCTTTTTGTTCATGGGAAGAGAATACCTTGTCCAAAAAACCTTTCCTTTGCCAATTTGATGTCCTCCTTGCCTCTGTTATGTCGATGATGTCATTGCCGAGCACTATTTTTCAGAAATTTTATTGTTAATCACTTCTATCGCCGCTTTCACATTTAACATTGTATTCATCGATTCATTGTCAATTTCAATATCAAATCTTTCTTCAATATCTAAAATGACATCTACTAGATTAGCCGAATTTATTTTAAGATCACTTATAAAATCTGTTTCCTCCTTTAAATTGTCGAAGGCCTCTTGATCTTGAATATAGGGCTTAACTATTATTCTTAGGGCCTCGATCATTTCTATTTCTTCTTTCATGTTTTATACTTTTTAAAAATGATACATCCATTTACATCTCCAAAACCAAAACTGGCTTTAACTACAATAGTGATATCTTTTTCTATTCTTTTTTTTGGTATTTTTTTCTCCGAAACAAGTCTAGCTATCTTTTGGTTTAGATCTTCACAGTTGATATTTGGGAAGATAAAACCTTCTTTTAATTGCATTACACTTGCAACACTTTCTATTGATCCTGCGGCAGCCAAACAATGGCCAATCATAGATTTTAATGAATTTATATATGGGAAATTCTCACCTTCTAACCCCAGGGCTTTTGACCAGTTTTCTACTTCTGTAAAATCCTTTTTGGTGGCGGTTAAATGTCCGTTAATCAAATCAATTTCTTGGGGCTGAATGCCACTATTTTCGATAGCCTTGCTAATACATCTTATCACAGCCTCTGAATTTGGGGCAGTCATTGTGCCGCCATTTCTTTGTCCGCCCGAGTTCACTTCTCCTCCTAAGATTTCAGCATAAATTGGGGCATTACGATCTAAAGCACTTTCTAAGGATTCTAAAACTAGCGCTCCAGCTCCACTTCCTGGAACAAATCCAGAAGCAGAATCACTCATTGGTCTAGATCCTTTTTGGGGATCTTGGTTACCTTTGTAGCTAAGCACCCTCATTGCATCAAAGCCTCCCCATAAATATACTCCATCGTCACTAGAGCTTCCTACTAGCATTCTTTTTGCTTTTCCGGCTTGAATTCTATCATAGCCCATTAAGATAGCTTCTGTTCCTGTGGTGCAGGCAGAAGAATTGGTTGTTACTTGATTCCCGAGACCAATCAGGCCACCTATATACGCACTAACTCCACTAGCCATTGTTTGGGCAACAACGTTACTACCCAGCCTTCTCACTTTTTTATCATCTAGTTTATAAATTGCTTCTCTGAATTTTTCTACTCCGGAGGTGCCAGTTCCAAAAATAGTTCCGCTATCAAAATCTATATCATCTGAAATGGGTAATCCTGCATCTTTCCATGCATCGATAGCGGCAATGGATCCATATAAAATACCCGAACTTTTAAATCCTTTTAATTGAAGTTCAGTAAAATAATTTCTTTTGTATTGTTCTGAAATCTCAGGAATACCTCCGATCTGACAAGAGAACTTAAGATCTTGCATCTCTTTAACATGTCTGATTCCTGAGAGACCATTACGAAGGGCTTTGGTAAATGAAGCCAAACCAACACCATTAGGTGACACTACTCCTAATCCAGTAATTACAACACGTGTCTTCATATTATTTTTTAATCATACCCGCTATTTTACCTCTGCAAATTAGCTCATTTTTTTCATTAAACATTTGTACGACACACTTTAGCTTATTGAATCTAAAATACTCTTTTTCACTGACTACTATTACTGTTTCTCCAGGCAATACAGGGATGAAAAAATCTATTTCAGTGGAAGTCATTCCAATTTGGATATCCTGAACATTTTTACTTTGAATATTCGTCAAATATATCCCAAAAGCTACCAAGCCAATCTGAGCCATTGTTTCAGTCAAAATAACTCCTGGAGTTATTGGTCTATGCTTAAAATGCCCTTGGTAAAAGTCTGAGCTTTCTGAAAAAGTGTGATGTCCGGTAACTCCGTTTTCATTTATAAAGTCAATATCTGTTACAAATAAAAACGGGTCCTCGTAGGGAAGATGGCTAATGATTTCGTCTTTCTTCATTTAGTTTAAGTTTTCGCCGCCATTTACTGGAATAATTGCTCCGGTTATCCATGCTGCCTCTTTTTTTGCTAATAAATACACTACATTAGCAACGTCTTCTGGTCTAGTTAGTCGTTTAAAAGGATTACGTTGAATGGCATTTTCCTTAAGAATTTCACTGCCAGGTATTAATTTAAAAGATGCTGTATCTGTAATACCTGCTTCAATACAATTTGCTTTTATGCCACTAGGCGCAAACTCTAAGGCTATATTTCTGGTAATCGCCTCTAATGCAACCTTTGCGGCAGAAACTGCCGCATAATTCTTCCAAGCTTTTTTATTTCCTTCACTAGTAAAACTTATTATTCTAGCGTCGGCAGAAAAAATATTTGCATCAAAAATACTCTTAGTCCAGTCATATAGACTTATTGCCATATTCTCTAATGTGAGATGAAAATCGTCATTTTTTAATTGTGTAGATTCTTTAGATAACATGGGTTTTAGGTTTCCTTTTGCAATACTATGAATGAGCATTTTCACTTTACCCGTATTCACCAGTAATTTGGTCAATACATTTAACGTGTTTACTCTTGTCTCGGGCTTGATGATATCCGCATTAAAATGGACAATTTTAATGTTATTCTTAGATTCAATGGCATTAAATGTAGATTGAATATTTGATAACTCAGATCTCCTAGCCCTGTATATTAGGCAGAGATTAAGACCGTGTTGAGCTAACTTTTGAGCTGAAGCTAATCCTAAGCCACTTGAAGCCCCAAGTATAATGACCCATTCGTTTGTGTTTTTAAATTCCATATCTACCATTTAAGTAATAATCTCTGTGCAGTAAACCCAGGGCCGAAGCTAAGCATCAGTCCAATATCTCCTTTCTTGACTCCTTCTTTCATGAACTTTTCTAGAACATAAATTACTGTGGCACTGGACATATTTCCGTATTCTTTAAGTACCGATTTAGTGTAGTCTATATTCTTGCCTAAAGAACCAAATAATTGCTCCACTGTTTGCACTATTTTTTTGCCTCCAGGATGAAATATCAAATGGTCTACATCATTGATGGACAAATTATTATGAGCTAAAAATGGATTTACAATTTCTGGGAAATGAGAGGCAATTTTTTCAGGAACTTCTTTATCTAATACCATCTGTAATCCGCTGTTGGTTAGGTCAAAACCCATCATGTGTTCAGCATCATAAAAATGATACATTGCTTCATCTAGTATTTCTGGCCCTACTTCATTTTCATGAGAGGACAATATAGCACAAGCACATCCATCGCCAAAAATGGCTGCACTAACAATATTTACCATCGAAAAATCTTCTATTTGAAAGGTAGAAGTTGGAGATTCTACAGCGATAACAGCCGCTCTTTTATTTGGGTTTGATTTTAAAAAATTATGTGCATAAATCATCCCCGAGATCCCGGCTACACAACCCATTTCAGTTACTGGTAATCGAACAATATCTTGTTTCATATCCAAATTATTTATCAGATATGCATCAACAGAAGGAATCATTATTCCGGTACAGCTTACGGTAATGATATAATCGATATCTCTAGGTTTTAGTTGGGCGTTATTCAAAGCTTTTACAAGTGCACCCTCTGCAAGTTTTATAGTTTCGCGCTTGTATATTTGATTTTTGTCCTCAAAAGAGGTTTTAAGAAAAACCTCTTTTGCATCCATAATAGAGTATCTTTTATCTACCCCTGCATTTTCGAAAAGTTTAATCACCTTTCTTTTGTAACGATTTTCTTGTTCAGATAGCCATACATTAAGAAAAGGGATTATCTCTTTTGTAGTTCTTGAATAGGGTGGTAGCTGAGTTGCTATACTAGTTATTTTTACAGTCATTTTTTATTATCATCCATTGATATCTAAAGGCCCATTTCCATCTTATGATACTTTCATGATTAATTTGTTCGGAAAAAGATAAGAGGTCTGTTTTTTTAAACCCTCTTAAAATCGATGTCGCTCCATCGGCCCTGGCCATTTTATTTTGAATAACAAGGGACAGAATTTTAAATAAAAAATAAGCTAGACGACATCTGTGTAAATCATTTATGATCATTCCTCTTTCAATATTATTCATTAGGGATTGAATAATATTTAATGCAGTAGTATTGTTAAAATGATGCAAGAATAGTGTGCACAGAGCGATGTCGAACTTTTTAGTTAAGAACTCCTTTGAAAGAACGTCTAATTTTATGTATTCTATTTCTTCAAATCTATTCGATAAAGAAGTTGCGTAATCGATTGTAGTTTGATTTGCATCAATTCCAAGTAGTTTAAATTGGTATCCATTTTCCCGGCCATATTGAGCAATTTCTCTCAATATATCACCTCTACCACAGCCTATATCTACAATAGACATAACCTTATCCTTAGGGGCGTTTTTAATCAGTATTTTCAGTGCGTTAAGGGTAACTCTATTGCCTCCTAGCCATTTATTTATCGCAGAAATATGATCTAATGTTCTAATTAATAAGGGACTAGACATCTCTAGATCATCCATTAATTCTGATTGATTACTTCGCTCTCTTGTATGGACCATAAAACTCATTCTTCGCGGATGGGTGTCCCATGAGTTTTAATAATAATATAAGGAAGTGTGAAAGGAAAAACCTTTATAAATAGCATCATCAAATCTGCAATAATACCGAGTCTAAATAATCTTGCAATAATATGACTAGATTTTAATCGCAAACCAAATTCGTTCTTCCAAGATTTTGTGTAAGCTCCTTCTAGCTTCTCTCGAGATTTAATTTCACCTTGGGAATATGCAAGTATTAATTTAGAGACCATTTGCGCTGAACGAATCGCCATACCCATGCCATTGCCTGCAAGGGGATGAATCATTCCTGCCGAATCACCACACATCAACATATGGTCTTCAACTAAATTTTTACTTGAAAAGCTGACATTACCGATGGCTAAAGGTTGGTCGAAAACTAATTTAGAATTAGTGATTACCTCCTTAAGAAATTTATTTTTATACAATACCTTCTCCTGAAATTCTTGAATATTCTTGTACTTATTAAATATTTTAGCCTCCGTTAAATAGCAAATATTAATGTGGTTATTTTCAATCTTAGAAATACCACAATAGCCCCCTTCAAAGTTATGAAGGCCAACAGAATCGTCTGGGAAAGCACCACTATAGTGGGCTTTGACTGCCATAAAGGGAGC
>TARA_Y100000385_G_C13108238_1_pt1 | contig 10061 bp, 4 predicted proteins | sample TARA_Y100000385 | Tara Oceans TARA_Y100000385 (sample SAMEA2620980) | marine metagenome | biome: marine biome (ENVO:00000447); feature: surface water layer (ENVO:00002042); material: "saline water (ENVO:00002010), including plankton (ENVO:xxxxxxxx)" | depth 5 m
TCATATAATGATCCCGATTTTAGAGCTTCATCAGATGTTTCTTCTGGCCTTGGATTATAATCTTTAAGTATATTGTCAATAAAGCTCCATGATTCGTTCGATGAATCTAGATTATTCTCCTTTATATATAATTCAAAATATTTTTTTGAAATTCTGTTAAGTAGTTGTAATATATTACGAGGCTCTATTTCCTCATTTTTAGACACAAATAATGAAAAGCCAATAAACCCTGTTCGTTTATCCCCAGCGACGTCTCTTATTATTTTATATTTGGAATAAATAATTTTGTTTTGAAATGATCTAATTGCATAAGCTTCTTCGCCAAGTGTTGATTCAGGCGGATTATCTGATCTTATATCAAACAAAGATGAATTGAAAGCTTCATTGCTTTTGAATAAAGTTTTATATCCCCCTTTTGTACCATGTACAACAAAATCCATAAGCACTAACTATTTAAAAATTTTCTCCAAGAATTATTACTAACAGCGGGCACATGTTCCAATAAATCTTCTATTATTTCTGTCGAAAAACTACGATTTATACGACAAATTCTTTTAAAATAAACATCTCCAATTGAAAATAACCTATAATCAAAATGTATAGAATTTGCTTCACATTGACGTTTGAGTATTTCCCAAAAATTACCAAACTTATCTTTCAAAAACTTTTCAGCATTTTCCGTCAGCTGCTGACGGTCACAACCTTCTATCTCATCTGACTTAGTAATAACAACATATACGGCATCAGTATTATTTTTGAAAATATTTTTTCTGTCCTTAAAATAAGTAGCGGCTGCACCTAAATAATCTTCCTGTGTAAAATTATTATCTAAGGTATCTTCTTTTTCTTTTTTGTAATCAATAAAAAAGTAATGAATTTTTTTATTACTACTTTTCAATAATAATTCAATTAAACTAAATGTTTTTTTGATTTCAGCTTCGCCTTCTTCACTTATTTTCGTATCCACATTATTCACAACAACATTAAAATTCTTGAAAACCTCTCCACTTAATTCAAAAAAAGATATTTTGCGTTTCTTTTTTTCGCCACGTTTATAAAAAAGAAATGGCATATACTGAGTTCTATCCACAGCAGTAGCATTTGGTAAGAAACCGTAATCATTTCTGAATATATTTACAAGATTTGTTCGGTATACGGATCCAAATTTTGTGGCCAGGTCCGGAGGCTCCATTGTATAGTTTTTTTTAATTGTACTTAGAATGGCCGATAAAGCACAAGTTTTACCAGATGATGGTATACCCCAAAAAAATACATCAGTATATTCTTTGGGGATATCTTTTGCTTTCTCAGGAATATCGTTAAATTCTAATATTGGGTCCTTATATTTATCAATTAAATTGAAATCTAAGCCCAATCTATTACACAATTGATTTAGAACTTCATGACTTAATTTTTCTTTAATTTCGCCAATTGTGTATTTATTATAATCACTCTTAATTTCGTGAATTATTTTCTCGGCATCTAATCTTTTTTGTTCGGCTGCATCATTTTCTTCCTCCATTGCTAAAGCTTTTTTACTAGCCTCATCAAAATGTAGTCCATTTGGAAATAATTGCATGTAACTCTTTAGCTTCTCTAAGCTATCTGCATCTTCAAAACTTTTTTCATCTTGATCATTTAAAAGTGCCCTCACCTTTTGTTGTTTACTGTGAGGAAAAGTTCCAGAACTTCTTAATTTTTCGAAAGTAGTTTTTTTAAGTAAAATTAATTCTAAAATTCCTTCAGGGGTTAACTTTTCTGGGTCATAATTCTCTTCTTTCATAATTTTGAATCAATAGTTATACTAAATTCTTTGGTAGAAGGTTTTTTTCTACGATTTTTGGTGCTTCTATTTGATGTAAAATAGGACAATAGCATTAAAACCCAAACGACAAAACCAAGAACCAAGGAGGTTATTGTGGGTTTACCAATAGTTTCAAAGAGTGTTTTCAACTCACCAACAGATGTAACAGGCGCAAAAGAGTCAATTTTATGATCACCGTTTTTAGATAAATTAATCAGTTGTTCTTTAGTGCTTGCTATAACATCTTCTAAATTTTTTATTATTTCAAAAATTCCAATTGGTTTGTATTTCCAATTGTAAATTATTTTCTTAGAATTCTCCACATATGTAGAATCTTTAATTCTTTTTTCATTAAAATCTTTCGGAAATAAATCTCTTTGAAATTTATCAATTAAAATTCGTTTTTGTATGTCATTAGATATATTTGAATCCTCTACCTCTATAAACCCTAATTCACGATATAGGGAAGTATCGTTACCCCGATCGTGATTTATTATAGCTTGATCTAGGTCTAAATCATATCCTTTCTTTTGTATCTCATAATATTTCTTGTAATCTTCATAAAGCTTGTCAACCTGTCCTAGGTTTTTTGTTAATTTACTTTGTATTTCAACCTCATTATTTGTTACCGAAAAATAATGAGAAAACGGGAAGGAAGTAAAACAAACTGTAAAAGCAGTAAATAGAAAAAGAAATAATATTTCCCAAATTCTTCGAATTTTAAAATTTCTGTTTGTACGCTTAAGTCTGATTGCAATCATTGAAGTTCCAATCATTAGCAGCGTTATGACAGAGGCAACAAAAATACTCAGGCGTGTGTCACCAAAAGAGTAGAAATTAAAACCAAGAAAGCAAATGAATCCGAAACCAATTCCAGTTAAAAGTGAAATTAAATCCGCTAATGAAAATTTTGATTGTGTCATATTGTTTTAATTATTATTTTTAATATCATTTAACTCTGTATTAATCCTCTCTAATTTCTGCTCAGTCTCATCCCTTTCTCTTAAAAGCATATTTTCTCTGCTATTTAGTCGGTTAGAGTTATCATTTCCAGATCCAATAGTAAATTTAGTGATAAATTTAATTTTTTTATTATCATATTTTATTAGTCCATTATATGATTCAACTTTACCATCATATTTAACCTCTATATTATAAGCTGTTTCATTTATATTTGATTCATGTTGCTTGTAATACAATAAACCGACTTTATAAGTTCCATTTGGTGCAGCATTTGTTGGCCAATAAATATTTTCGATTGGATTTCTACTGTCTTGAGGATTCCGATTCATATCGACATCTAATTGTCCGCCACTTGAGACATTTTTATTTTTAAAATAAACTTCCTCACCATTTGGATCTACACAGTAAAGGTCTAAATCATTGTAATTATTCCAACTTAAAAGTATTTGTACATCTCCAGTTTTAGGAGTTGGTATACAATCTTCAGTATTGTTAATTGAGCTAACTTCTTGTAAGGCTTTATCTAATTGTATGAAATTACCAATCGATCCCTGTGTAGGGATACCAGTATTTTCTAAAATACACAAAATTTGTTTAGTGTTGAGATTACCATTAATACTCTTCATCAAAGCAACCGCTCCGGAAACTATTGGAGCAGCCATACTAGTCCCATCCATTGTCTTATAACTATCGGCACCAATAGTACTATATATACCAACACCTGGAGCTGAAACTTTAGAATAACCACCATAGTTACTGAACTTAGCCTTGCCCAAACCGTTTCTGTTTTGATCTGTTGCGGAAACTGTTATAAATGAATCCGGTCTTTGTAATGCCTCAATTCCGGTTAACACATTGTTATTCCCTGCGGCAACGACAATAGTAGCATTGTGTTCATCAGCTATTCTCATTACCTCACGCCAAATACGCTCCTCTTCCTTAAAATGATTATATATCAAATCTCTTTGTTCATCTTTTGATTTTTGTGAAATACCTTCAAATATCATTCCTAAGGAAACATTAATCACATCAGCCCCTTGGTAAAGCGCATATAGAATACCATCTAACACTGATGTGGTTGTCATTGCACCTTGTTCATTAGCTACTTGTACGGGCATAAATTTACATTTGGGAGCTATACCACTAATACCTATTCCATTATCTGCGACAGCAAGCGCTATTCCAGCAACATGATTTCCATGATTAGATTCTTGAGGAGATATTTTATTAGAATGCTTCCAAACATTATAAGGACGGACTACTTTAGACTTTAGCTCTGGATGTTTTAAATTAAATCCATCATCAACTATTGCGATTGTAATTTTATCAGAACCACGACTTATGTCCCACGCCTCAAAAGCATTTATTTTTTTTAAGTACCAATTTGTAGCGCTAGACTTGAGAGAAGGATCGTTTGGAATATATTCATTCTCAAACAATGTTTCATCAAAAACAAAAAGATTATATTCAGGCTTAAATTTTTTCGGGATTTCTTCTTTTAAATTGACTCTCATTTCTGAAGGTATTTCGACCTGAATTCTCTTAACTACATCATCATAATAGACCACTTTATATGAATCATCACTGTATTTATTTTTGAAATCTCTAGCAAAATCCATTACAGATTTATTATGATTTCTCATTAATATATTTAATCTATTACCAATAATTTTAGGGGTCCCAGGAGTTGTTTCTGGATTTTCTGAAATAGGAGGCATAATCCCTTGTTCAGGAGGTAAGATGTCTTGATATTCTGGTGGAGTTGGCACTGGTCTATATGGATTATCAGGGTCGTATATACCACCATTGTTGCCACGGAGAGAATCTTCTTTTAACCATATGGAGTCATTTTCACTTATAGCATTTCCATTACCTATAACATGCCCACCAAAACAATTACGAAATAAACAGAATAATATTAAAATAAACAGTCCAAGCAAGAGTGTTTTAAGACACCCATTAGTGAAAAATTTCTTTAACCAATTCCAAAACCTAATGTGTAAAGCTGGTGGTCCTGGTGCTGACGGAACAGATGGTTCTGATGGAACATCTGGTTCAAGTGGTCCTTCTAGTTCTTCTGGTTCTTGTTTGGGCTTTTTTATCGAGCAGTTAATCGTGATAAATTGAGAATTCTCATTATATGAGTTTTCATTAAGTTCCATGCCCCAAACACCTAATACTACAATATTGTCATAACAAAAAACAAATTCTTTGTTTATGAATTTAATTGCACGATTTAAAAAGCTATAATCATCAATTTCCCCGTTATTTTTGAGTTTATTTATTACTGATTTGTAATGAGAAACAGTGTTTTCTAAAAGTTTGGTATAATTATCAAGATCTTCACCACGAAGGTCACATAATATTTGAGGCTTCTCATTATTTTTTACACCCCAAAATGAAATCTCACCATCTGTTTTTTTTATAGGTTCAGATAAAAAGTTTTGGTATTCTGGAACAATATATTTGTTTATGATACTTGACTCTGCCAACTTGTAGCGATCAAATAAAGTTTTTCCACTAACGCCTTGAGTTGACACCCAGTATTTTAAGTGTGTTGTAGTTAAACTTCTTTTTCCAATAATCATAAGTTCATTTATCGAATTATTGATTTCACTTCTTTAATGATTTTATCTAATTTCTTATTTGCCTCTAAATCATAATTTGGAATGTCGCAAACCGACACAAAAGCAACTTTCAACTTGTTACGCCACAAAATATAGTTGCGATAACTTGGAAATTTTTCTAGTTCTTCAGGGCTGGACTTTATAATATTGTTCCAGTTGTCAATTTTCTCAAAAAGTTGAGAAACAGATTGTTTAGAAGTATTGCTGTCTTGTTCAAATTCTAATTTAAGTTTACTTTCATGGTTTGCAACCTTCAACTCTTTAATTTCAGACTCACTGTAGTAATCAATACCTGCGCTATTAATACATCTATTTAAGAGTTCAGCGCTAATATCTGCAATAATCTCATAGGGCATGCCTTTTCTGTTGTTGCCATCAGTGTAACGACGGATTTTCTCAGCAATTATTTTAGCTAGCCCTATTTTTTTGAAAACTTTCTCAAACATTTCTACAATGTCTTGCAATGCTGATGAGCCATCAGCAACAAGGATTTTTTGAATTATTTTCTTATCATTCATGCGTATTGTGGCAGACCAGTTTTCTAATAATAATTCTGCTAATTGAAGAGAATTATTTTTTATTAAATTAGAATTTTGATTAATAAGCTCTTGTAAATCGATTTTTTTTGAATCAAGCTCTAATTGGAATTTCTGCTTTTGCTCGTCGGAATTTATCTCATATTCAACACAAAGGCGATTAAAATAACTTTCTACAGTTTCACCTTCCAGCACGGGAACAATTTGTCTGTATGTACTGTAGACATCTAAATCAACAACTGCTCTGTGCTCAACATCATCGATTTTATTACGATAAAGCTCTAGTACATGTGATTCATTAACCATTAATTCTTTCATTAATTGGCCGAAGTGTTTGATTCCATCACCACCAAAAGCCGAATCTAGAGTCCACTGTACAGCACCTGCTGTAGATTTAGCCTTTTGAAGTTCTTTTTCATTATCATTACTATGAAAGTATTTCAAAAGCTCAACATGAATCAAATTTAATATTTCATCTAATTCACTTGAAATTTTTTCAATTCTAGCTGAATTAATATGGTTTGCTGCAATTGTAATTTTTTCTATTATCAAATTTGTTCCATCTTGGTTCATGGTTGCAGCGCTATCCCACGACTGCTCTGGGTTTTCAAAATGATTTTGGACAAAATCATTTTCCAAAAAAGATTTTTTCAAATCACTTCTAAAGTCCGGATAGTCTTTAGGTTTAATCTCTTCTTTTTCATTTTTTTTATCTACATATCCTCTAAAAATTTTACTTTTCTCTTTTGAAGATTGATAAAAATCTCTTAACAGAAAGATGTTTTGAAAATGTGGTTTAGATATAGTCCAATTTGTCAACCAAGAATATGTATCAGATTTAAAAATTTCATCTTTAAGTGTTTTTACAAATCGCTGTTGCCATCTTGCAGTTAATAACTCAAGTGAGTTTTTATTGTTTTCTTGTGAATTGAATTCTAAGTCTTTATTGAACCATGTTGAAATAACAAACAGAGGGGGAACAGGTGAATTAAATTTCTCCCTATCTTCATTTGTCTCACCAACCATATTAGAAATCCATCGATCTAATTTCTCAGGCATTACACTCTGGCCAGACATTTTATGATTGTGACAAAAAAATAAGGAATTAATACGCTCATAGCTAGAATACTTGTTGAATAAGTAGTCAACCCTTCCTCTTCGAAGTAAAGTGGTTAAGTCATTATCTAAAATATCACTTTCTTTTGTGTTTTCAGTTCGGCGAAGACCTGGGAAATCTAATAAATCAGTTTTATTAAGAAATGGCTTTTTTTCTTTCACTGAATCGGGTAGAATAAAAATTAGCTCAGCTATTAATCCACATAAATGAGGTTTTGAAAAAACAATTGTTTCTTCTGACATTTTTTTATCTAATAATAAAACTGAGCATGTACCCGTATATTGAGTTTCATGACCATTGAATGAACCATATATTTCATCTAAACGGGTGACATCTAATATTGTTCCCTTAACTCTAAGAACCGTATCAATTGGTAGGTAAACAGTTTCAGAAAACTTTAATTGTTTGTACTTGTTAATTAAATCATCGAACAATCGGGTTAGTTGGGGGTTAAAATTCCAAAACAAAGAAAATACATCTTTCCATTCATTGTGCGGAATTCTGGTAACGAGTAATGATATTTTTTCGAAAAACTTAGCATCTTTTATATTGTTGTAAACTAATTTCGAAAAATTTTCTTCAAAATAATCTTCAATATTTAGTATGTCGTCTTCGATAATCAAATCCTGACATTGTTCTTTATTTTTGTAAATAAGCTCAAATGAATCAATCTTTTCTTTCAACTCTTCAAAACTTAAGGGCTTATTAACCTTTAAGTTGTTATAGTAGGCTTCACAAAGCACTAATATCAAATCTGTCGGAGTAAGTAACTTTGCAATTACTGGAAAATCTTTGTTTTCCAATTTATATTTTGTTGAAAATCTGGTAACAACTGATGTAGACTCCATTTCATTTCCTAAAGGATTTACTTCGTTTATGAAATCATAATCATTACCATCTCCATCATAAACCATAAAAGGCTTATTATTTTCTGAAAGTAAGGCACTAACAAGGTAAGATTTTCCAACTTGACTTTCACCATATATGGCAGCAGCAGGATTACCCTCTAAAGCAAACTTCTTTTTATTTAATTCTCTTCTGAAATTTACAATATTTCGGTAAGCTAACTTTTGCTTTTCTCCATCTAAAGAATTATTAATCCAAGAATTAGACTTATCAATTAATTGAAGTTGATGTAGAATTTTTTCATTCAATTTCATAATTTTTAAGATTTAATTATTTGCATTAATATTTAGTGAAAATACACCCGAGTCTAACCAGAAGTCATCTACTTCACTCATACTCTGAACTTGTAAACTAAAGAAATTAGAATTTACACTCTCCCCATTTTTATCTAAAACATCTTCAAAACGCAATAATTCCAAATCTTGGCTATAGTCACGCGAAATAGTAACCTTTAATGGCATTTTGGCTTTAATTTTTTCCTTTTCTAACGAAACAGCTCTTTGAACGGCATTTATGTCATAAGCATCCTCCAATCTACCCTTAACACGATCTTCAAGATTGAATTCATTGAAGTTAAAATTATAAAAAGGTCTTGAAGGATAAGAAGCAACATCTAACTGTCTTACGCCTATTCTGAAAGGTAGGGTTGATATTTCTATAGTTTGATGATTACTTTCAGGAGAAATAATCGTTTCATAATACTCAAACTGTTCATTAAGTTTACCAAAGAAATTTGTATTTGGTAATAACTTTTGTTTTAATTTTTCCATGTTCAGAAAAAAACCATTTATTCCGCCATTACCAGCAATGTTAGCAATCATAGCCCCTGTTGTAATTATAGATTTAGGGTCTTTGAATTTCCCGTTACCGTCTACAAATTTATGTCGCTTGTCTTGTGGATACCACTTACCAACTCTATAATCATTCATTGACTTTAAACGATTAGGAGAAATTGCATAATTTTTTAGAAATAAATCTGTAAGTGGCATCAAAGAGGTTAGGCGTCCTGAAAGCAGAACAATATCACATTCATAATAAGAAAACAAAGATGATACTTTACCTATCAATAAGTCGAAAGTTTTTTCTATAATAGCTGAAACAACTTTTCTCTCAAAATGCCATTGCAAGGTTTCAAGATCAAAGCCAAAATGTTGTTTAAAGTGGTTCATCAATATTTTGGTAGGTGGATTGTTATTAAAGAAGTCACTAAATGATAATATTTTACTTTCTAAATCATTTTGTTTTATTAATTCTAAAAAGTGTGAAACAATTGGAACCGAAACTTGTAAATTAAAGTCTGAGCGCAATTGCTTGTTTCTAAACGACATACCTGTATTTCCGCCAAAAAAGTCATTATTTTTATCCGTAATTTCTTCTGGTGAAAAACCTAATGTTTTCATCTTTTTTTCAATAGGAGAGTATGTGCCTTCAATTATTAATTGATGTATAAGCTCTTTCATTAAATCGTCACCAGCCTTATAAAAACTCTCCCAAAAAAGAGGAATTGGTGTTAAAACACATTGATCTTGACTGGCTTCATACTCATAGTTTGCTATCATAACATCCGTGGTCCCAGCACCGACATCTAGAGAGCCAATAGTCAAGACTTTTTGCGTGACATTTTCTTGATGCATATCCAATTTACCATAAAAATCAAAATAATCCTTGACATTTTTCATGTATCTCTGACCTATCTCTGCATAAATAAAAACAAATTGCGCGGCAGTAGCTTCATCATAAATCCATTCTTTTCTGTTTTCTGTCTTCTTAAGATTTTTAGAGGCCGGTATAACTTGAATAATGGAATCAACATTTTTAGATTCATTAAAAAATAGATCAAGAATAGTACCTGCGTCCTCAGCGCATTTACGTAACGCTATTTGCTCAATACGCGACATTGACGTAGGACATGTAACTATTATGCGACCGATCTTTCTAGGCATTGACTCATTTCCCCAATGAGAACGCTGCTCATGACTATTAATTTGAATATTTGCTTGAGCTAATATTTCAAGAAAAGATAAAGTCATTAAAGCCTTGCGAGAATATTTTATAAATCCTCCACCATGGCCATCTTTGTCTACAGAACCATCCGAGTTTAAATACTT
>TARA_Y100000385_G_scaffold50564_1_pt1 | contig 10060 bp, 9 predicted proteins | sample TARA_Y100000385 | Tara Oceans TARA_Y100000385 (sample SAMEA2620980) | marine metagenome | biome: marine biome (ENVO:00000447); feature: surface water layer (ENVO:00002042); material: "saline water (ENVO:00002010), including plankton (ENVO:xxxxxxxx)" | depth 5 m
TCTAAAAATCTCCTTTGAAAATTTATTGTGAGTTATTATTTTATTCGCTCTTTTATAAATCCATTTGCTTAATATATCGGTAGATTTTGTATTTTCAAAACTTACAACATCATGAATCGTAAAAACTACTTTCATCCCTAAGATCTTAGATAATATAAAATCAAAAAAAACTAAAATATTAACATGAAAAAGATGGTAATGACAGATTTTTACACTATTAAATCTCGCATGAAACAAAGAGAGAATCGATCCAAAAATATGCCGAATAGCTGAAAATAACTTTAATTTTCCTCCAAAAATATCTTTATAAAAATGATAAAAAGTTACTCCATTATAGTTCGGGTTTTCTGTAACATTATTTGTATAGATTCTAATATCTACACCATTTTCTGAAAGACCTTTTGCTTGTCCATACAGATAAAAATGATGTGAGCTTCCGTGAGAACCTAAAGAATCTATAATTGCAATTTTCTCTTTCATATTACATTTTTAATCCTTCAAAATAGGATGTATTAATTAGTCTCCAAGTCTTAAAATCGCATCTAAATTTTGGATTTGTAAATATTCTCAAATTATTTTTAAAAAATAAAAATAGAATAAATAAATAAGAAAAAAATCCTCCAACTTTCTTTAAGAAATAAACATGATTTCTAGTGTTTTGTTTAATGAAGAAATCTCCTCTATATTCTTTCTTTTTAATCTTTTGATATGATCTAGTCAAACTTCCAACTTTATGATAAAACTTTGTATCGGAGAAGAAAAACAACTTATGACGACCATCTATAAATACACGATATAAGAAATCTGTATCATCAAAATAGACAAAGTACTTTTCATCCATAAAGCCGACATCTTCAAATACATTCTTTTTTATCAACAAACAACAAGTAGGCGCATATTCTACACGATATACACCATCAAATTGCCCTACATCTTTTTGTTGAAAACCTTTATGAATAGGAATATATCCTTTCTTCTTAACGAATGAACTTCCAGCATACCAAATATAATCAGGATTTTCAAAATACATCATTTTCGGTGTAACTAAAGAACAATCTTTCTGATTCTGAACACCTAACATCTTCTCAATAAGCTTCTCTTCAAAGTCTATATCGTTATTAATAATTAAAACCTGAGAACAATTTTCTTTTAAGGCTAATTTAATACCCTGATTATTTGCTTTTGCAACTCCTACATTCTGCTGGTTCTTTATAAAAACTATACGATTATCATCATAACTTTTAATTATAGATTCTGTTTCGTCTTGTGAGTGATTATCTATTATGTAAATAATAAAATTCTGAAAAGTTTGATTTAAAGCAGAGTCTAAAAATCCATTTATTACATCTTCAGAATTAAAAGTAATCGTTACTAATCCTATTTTTTCCATCTACTTAAATTTACGGATAATAACTGTTCTAAATCTTCAATATCTGATTTATAATAACTGAATAATACCTCTCTACTTTCTTCAGATAATTTTGGTTTTTCCTCTTTATTAAATAATATTGATTTTACCCATTTCACTAATTTTTTGGAGAAAATAAAAGTAAGTGTTTTTCTGATCCAAACCACTGAATAGATTTTTCTGATAATATTATTTTTTGGCATACTAAAGCTATTGTAAACTTTGTTAAAATCAATTTTAAAATCTGTGTTCAAACCAATAAACTCAATTACTTTTTGCAATTCCTTTTCGGTATTTTGTTTAAAGTCTGAATACCATATAATGTGAACATTTTCAGTTTCAAATACTTCTAGATATTTTTTTACCTGATTATAATAATTTCCTAATAAGAAATGCTGTTGAAAATTTAAACTTTCCTGGTTATTAAATTCCTCTACAAAACTTTTGGAAGTTAACCCTAATCTATAATCCATTAAATAATGTGAAAATGCTCTATGAATAGGGTCTCGTAGCATTATAATTATTTTAGATTCTGGATTATACTCCTTAATCCTTTTTGATACTTCAGGATAAAACAAATAAGATACAGAGGCGTCTCCTAGGAATTTTTCTTTATCTCTTTTGGAAAATAGATTATTATATTTTATCAAAGAATCTATTCTAGATTTTCCATAGTATAGTCCCTGATCCAATATCTCTTTATCTGAAAAATAGTCTGGCTCTTTCTCAGAACTCATTAAAATTTCCGGATGTTCATTCAGATAATAATATAATGAAGTAGTCCCCGATTTTGGAGCCCCAACTATAAAAATTCCAACTTTCATAAATTTAGAATTTTTTTATTATTCAATGATATACATTTTTTCTGTTTATAATTTTCCTTTTTCATCAGACATGTCAAATAAATCTTCACTTAAGTATTTTGTCACATGCACTGAGTTAGTTCCCATATTTTCAGATAAGATAAATTCATTTTTCTCCCAATTAATATTAAAAGATATTTTTAAATTATTTGTAGAATCAAAACAATCATAAATAAAAACCTCATCTTTTACCTCTTTCTCAATTCTGACAATATCATTTTCAAATATTTTACTTAGAAAAGTCAATGGATAGTAGGTTGAATGAATCTCAAATCCACCTTTTATCCCCTTAAAAACTGAACCTGATATATCTCTACCTGCTAAATTATGATAAGTAGCAATACTAATATTTTGCAAATCAGGATTAGATAATAATTCTAACAAATATTGAGAAACAAATAAAGACTGTAGGAGAGTGTTCCCTGTTGTTTTGCTCATTTGTAAATTCCATTCTGTAATCCAAATTTCTTTTTCAAATATTTCATTGTATTTTATCATTTCTTTTACAAATCCTGTATTAAAATAAGTTTTAATTCTTTTTTTATATAAATCAAATTGCACCTTTTTTGTTGAACTAACCTTATCTTCTCTTGTCATTAATCCATAATCATCATCTCCGTCAATAACCTTTAGATAGGAATGATGAATTATTGCATCATAAAAAATTTCTTTTGAAAGTTGATGATTCCAATTTAATAATCTGCTTGGTATCTTATCTTTTATAGGAGCTGCGACTACTCCTACTTTTATCTCAGGATATTCTTTTTTTATTATCTCTGAATATTTCTGGGCAAGTTGAATGTAATCATCAACTGATTTTATGTGTTTCTTATACGCTCTATTTGAGAGTTCTGAGCCTAACTCAACTCCTAATATTTCAATATTTTCTGATTTGAATCTTTTAATCATATTAATAATATCATCATCTTCTGACGAGATAATATTCGCAACTAAAACAACTTTTGAGTTATTTTTTTTTGCTAAAGAAATAAAATCTTCTATGTAATTGTGATTATGATTTCTTTTCTTTTGCTCCTTGATCAATCCATGGTACCTTTTTGTGAACTTTGGAACATTCCAATCAGAAATTTCACTTATATCAAGACCATAAGCCTTCTCATCATAATGATAGAAATTACTTATAGTCCCTCCAGGAAACCTTAATACATTTGGTTTTATTTTCTGAACTTTATTTGTAAAAGAAGTGTCGTTTACATCACAATAAGTAAAAGTATTAGAAGTGTTAAAACCAAATAAGTTAGGGTTGATCTGCTCTACTATATTTTCCTGAGAATTACAAGAAAGAGAAAATAAATAAAAAACAATAATATATAATTGTATTACTTTCATTTTATCAATCCTTTATTTTTTAGTTGTTGAATGGATTTTTCATATTTATCTTCCATTACCTCTTGAGTTTTTACCCAATTAACAAACTCTGTAATGCCTCTTTCAAAATTATATTTTGGAGTAAAACCTAAAATATCTTTTAATTTTGATAAATCTGCAAAATTATGTCGTATATCTCCCAAACGGAATTTACCACTTATAGTAATATTGTTTTCTGAATTATATAATCTTTTTAATGTATTCGCAACATCAATTACTCTTGTAGAAACACCAGATCCAACATTAAAAACATGTCCGTTTGCCTCCTCTTTTTCAATTCCTAAAATTGTTGCATCTACTACATCTTCAATATAAACAAAATCTCTAGTTTCTTCTCCATCTTCATAAAGATCCAAATTATTTCCATTTAATATTCTCGTAGAGAAAATAGACAAAATGCCTGTATAAGGATTTGATAAAGATTGACCTGGACCATATACATTCTGATATCTAAATGCTACTGTTGATATTGATAGTGATTCTCCCATTATCATTACCATTTGTTCTTGTTGTTGCTTATTTATCCCATAAATAGAAGAAGGATGTATTTTAGATTGTTCGTCTGTAGGTAGTACATTCAGAGTAGAGTTACACATACTACATTTCGGATTAAATTCCCCTTTCTTCATGTCCTCCTCCTTTCTTTTCGAAGGATATTGTACTCCATGAGCTTCACAATTATATTTACCTTCACCATAAATAGATCTAGAAGAAGCAACAATGATTTTCTTAACATTATGATTTGAATTTGCTAATATTTCTAGCATATGAGAGGTTCCTAAAACATTTACGTTAGTGTACTTTGCTATTTCATACATTGATTGTCCTGTTCCAGTCTCAGCTGCCAAATGGATAATAATTTGCTGATTTTTAATTGCATGAGCCCAATCATTCTTATCTCTAACATCTCCCTTAATAAAAGTGCATTTATCTTTAATCTTATTAAATAAAAATGATTCTCCATTTCCATGAATTTGTTCTGACAAATTATCTAAAACAGTAATATTATTTCCTTGATCAAATAATTTTTCACACAATCTAGATCCAATAAACCCCGCTCCACCTGTTATTAATATGTTTTTCATTTGATAATTTTTCTATTTTGTAAATTTATTAAAAAATGAATACATTCCTGATACAATTAATATAAGAAAAAATGGGCGTAATAATAATGGTTCAGCAAAAACAGATATTATAATAATTGTCATGAATATTCCTTTTCTATAAGTAAACAGATTTTGTTGAAACAAACAATACAACAAAAATAACGACATAGGGAATCCTGTTGCCGCTATTAAGAACGTTACTGAATTAGAACTTCCTTTTTCTGTAGTTTCAGTTGTAAGTAAAGATTGGGTTTCATCACTTAAATAATATTCCGAACGATACTTTTGGAAATGTTCTATATCTAGACCTATTCCACTAATAGGATTTTCGGCAGCAATAGATAAAGGCTGTACCAAATCAAAAATTCTTTTATTCACTGAAGACACATTCTCAATTGATTTATTTTCAATGTTAGATTTTGCTAAATAATATAAAGGATATATAATTAGAATTCCTAAAAAAAAATATATGACAGGATTTCTTTTTATATATTTTATAAAAATAAAAAATAAAATTATAATCATTAGCAAAATTCCAGTTGTAGAATAGGTTGTAATAATTGCAAATATAATTAGAGGTATCATCCATTTTCCTCTTTTAAAAACAAATCCTTCTAAATACAATAAAATATTTAAATAAACCTGATTTACTCCTGGCTCCCAAAACCATCCTTGATTCCGAATAAATTCTATGCCAAAAAAATTAAATATATGTTTCTCTTGGAAAAAAAATAAATAGTTATATGTTTTGGTTACCAATTTTTCTGCTCCTTGAACAGACACAAAATACAGATCTGTTGATTGGTTGTAAACAACAAAATATGCTAGAAAATTTAAAATAGAAAAGTATAGGATGAACTGAAGAATATTCCTAATTATACCTAAAAAATAATCTGAACTTCTATTATTTTTAAAGTGAGTCAAAATCAACACGCATGAAGTAATGTTCATCATATGAAAACCATATTTCAAAAATTTCTGACTTCCAGGAACAACAATATAATTTAGTATTATCAGAAATAGAAAAATTACCAATGTGAATATTGAAGTATTAAAAACAGATCGCTTTATCTTATTACCTATAAAAAATATAGTAAATAAAGCCACTAAAAGTAAGATTATAGAAAGTTCATTCCTGTAAAACTTAAACAACAAACTGCCTCCACTAAAAACCAATAATGTAATTAATAGTGTGTCAAAAAATTTATCTGTCCTTGTAATCTTCAAATTACCAATTCATTTTTCTATTTAATATTCTTTCAAGATCAGAAATGTCTTTTCTAAAATATTTTTCTAAAAAATTTAATTTTACTTCTTGACTTAATTGCTGAGCTTTAAATTCTATAATATTTATTCTTTGTATTCTATTTCTGATAATCTGTCGTAATTGAACAAAAGGAATCATAAATTTAATTACATCTCTCCACCACCCTCTTTTATTCATCAGTTTTTTTAGAGATTTTGACTTTTCTTTACTAGATGGGTTGCTCCTTATGTCAGTTCTTAACAAGACAGAGCTATCGATCTCTAAAAATTCTAATATTCTCTTTATAGTTAATTCTCTCTCTTGTAAAAGTTCATCCTCAAAGTGAATAAAGAGGAAGTTATCCAAACTAAAATATTGTAAATAACTGTCTATCATTTGTGCATATAGTCCTTGGTGAACATATGAATGTCTTAAATAAGACAAATAATCAGATTGATTCTCATGCTTCTTTAATCTACTAACTTCTAATTCTAACGACTTTTCGAAATTTTCACTTTCATGATCGTCTCTTTTTGAATGTAAATAATGAGAATATGCTCGATCCACGGGGTTTCTTAAAATTACAACAAATTTCATGTCTTTTCCTAAATTCTTAAAGATTCTTTTAGGAGCTTCCTTTTCAAAAAAATAAGATGGTGTGAAGTCAGCGATTATTTTTTTATTTGCATTCCTAAAATAATTTCTTTTGTACCACTCTATTCCATTTTTATAATTTTCAGGAATATCAAAAAAATGAGGTTCCTTAAATGCAGGAATGTAAATATCTGGATGTTGACGCAAGATTTCATAAAGAGTAGTTGTACCACTCTTAGCAGCTCCTAAACACATGAAATTTGGTAAAGTCATTTTGTCCAATGATTTAAATTTCTTTCTAACAAAACGGAAAGTTGTTTCACGTTTTCTTTATAAAATTTTCTTAGCATTTCTCTATCATCCTTGCATATTTCAGGAACTTCTGATGTATTTCTATTCTGAATTTTTGTTCTAATATTTTCTCTAAGATCTTTAAACGGAATTAGAAATTTTAATGCAGATTTAACAGGGTTTTTCTTCATCATTAAATTCTTAATTCTTTTATTTTTCCATTGCCAACCACCAACCATATGTTTTTTTTCATCATTAATCGAAACTGATTCGATTTTAAGAAAATCAAAAACCTTATTCATCTCATCTTGAAAATAATTTTGATAATCATCATAAATGATAATATGAACATTTTTCACTCCATCTAAATAGGATTTTACTTGTTTATAATACAACCCTAACTCTTTGTACCTAGATGCAGGTGTCATCTCAGGATTTGAAAAATATCTTTCTTCAGAAACACTCCAAGCTGATTTAAAATCTGTACAATCTTCTTTTACATTATATCTTTTTACATGTTTAAATCCAGAATATGCTCTTTCAATTGGATTTCTGAGCATAATAATAATTTTACACTCTTTTCCAAATTGTTGGTTAATTTTAGGAATTACAATTTCTGGGAACATCAAATACATAACAGAAGATTCTCCTCTATATTTCTCACCTCTTCCTTCAAGAAAAAGATCTAGATATTCATTTTCAGAACAAATACCAATAGGAATTCTGTCTTTTCCAATTTCATTATTTATCAGAAAATGAGGTTCTTTTGGAGTGCACATAAAGACATCCGGATGTTGATTCAGATAATTATGCAAGGATGTTGTTCCACTTTTCGCAGCACCTACAATAAATAAATTAGGTAATGTATTTACTTTATCCAATGGTTCAAATCTTTGTTTAGTAATTCTGAAAGTTTCTTTACGTCTTGTTTAAAATAATCATTTAAATATTCTCGAGTTTCTTCTTTCATTGATAAAATTTTATTGGTTGATGCGTTGATAAGCTTATTACGCATTCCTTTCCTAAACTTTTCAGGAAGAACAGATTTCAAAATTGATTTCATAGGATTATCTTTCATAAAGACATGTTTCATTTTTTCATTCTTCCATTTTTTACCCCCAACATTATGTTTGGCAATAAAATCCATCTTAACATTATTTGAAACTCCTAAATAATTATATATTTTATTCATCTCGGATTGAATATTATCTCTAAAATCTTCGTAAAAAATAATATGAATATTTTTAAAAGACTCCGTATAAGCTTTTACCATTTCATAATACATCCCCATTTCCTTATACATAACCATTGGAGTTAGGTTTTCTTCTCTTTCCATTCTCCCCTTTTCTATTTCCAAGGATTTTTCAAAAGAGTTGTTTTCCTTTAACCCTCTTGAAACATGATGAAATGCAGAATAAGCTCTGTCTGCAGGATTTCTGAGCATGATAATTATTTTCACATCTTCACTTAAATATTTTTTCATATTATTGATAGCATGTTTGTAATAATATAAATAAAGAACCGTAGATTCTCCAATTGCCTTTTCATCTTTCACATCATCAAATAAAGATTGATATTCCTCAAAAGTCCAAATTCCATTATGCAATCTGTGTTGAACTAAATCTTTTATTAGAAATCTTGGTTCCTTAACCTTCATTCCTTCTTTATTATATGAAGGCATAAATACCTGATGGTGTTGATTTAGGTAATTATGCAAGGATGAAGTTCCGCTTTTGGCGGCTCCAACAATCAGAAAATTTGGTAATTTATTTTTCATTATTTTCTAAATGGATTATAAAATGTATAAAAGCCGAACTTCTTTTTTACGACTAAAACCATAGATAAGTTCCAAACAATTAAGCTAGACATAGATGCTGTTGCAGCTCCATTTACACCATATTTTGGTATTAATATTAAATTTAGAGCAACATTCAAAATTGCTCCAAAAAGGAGAATTTTTGCATATATATTTTGGTTTCCTGTCATTTGTAAAATATTCCCTACAGAACCTGAAAAAGAACTAATTAATCTACCGCAAGATAAGAAGATAAATGCGGTTACACCAATCTTAAATTCCTCTCCGTCTCCAAACCAACCAAGAAAGAATTCTGGGAAGATAAAGAAAATTATTACTAGTGGCAAGGTAGACCAAAAAATCATTTTAGTAGATTGGTGAACGACTTTCTTAAATCCTTCCATATCATTCTTACCAAACATCTCAGCAAATTTTGGAGCAGCAATACTATTAATTGCCATCAAAGAAACAGCAGCAAACATAGAAAGTTTAAAAGCTACATGGTAAATTCCAACTTCAGAAGAGTTTGTTGTTAATCCTAATATTACATTCGGCGTATCTATAGCTCCTAACATTAATTTATCAGTCCAAGCCATAATAAATTGCACAGATTGAGCAAACATCAATGGAATAGAAATTTTAAGTAAAGTAGAATAAGTCATTATTTCCTGTTCAGCACTTTCTTTCCCGTCAGATCTGTTTTTTAACCAATATCGGAAACTTAAAAATGAGAGGAGTGACACTATAAAGACACTGACTAAATATGCGTAAACTGGCACCTCAGATCCTTGATTAAATTGATATATTATAACAATTGATATTACCGAAAACAAAGCTTGGGACATCCTGTAAAAGAAAGAAAACTCTGCAATTCTTTTTAATCCTCTTAAACTTTGATAATGCAACATGAAAAATGCCATTGGCATAACAAAAAAAGCATTTATCTCAACATATCTATAATTGATATTGATCAAATCTGCTATCGGATTTGCTAAGAAATACATTAGTAAAGAAGAAATAATAGATGTAAAAGATAAAATTATTACTACTTGCTTCCTAAAATGAAAAATACTTGTCCATTTTTTTTGGGATGCAAATGATGCGATAAAACGTATAGAAGTTGTGTCCAATCCAATTTTTGCTAATAGAACAAAAAGACGTAATACAGTAATAGCTAAAACGTAATCCCCTAATCCTTTAGCTCCAAATAAATGTGCAATTACCAGAGTCAAAAGATAACCAATAGCTAGTCCCCCGAATCTTAAAATAAAAGAGATTCCACTTCCTTTAAAGAGTTCAGAAAAATCCTTATCCTTTAATGCTTTATTTAGTTTTGATTTCATTGGTTTATTTTACCAAGAACCAAGG
>TARA_Y100000385_G_scaffold181089_1_pt1 | contig 10039 bp, 5 predicted proteins | sample TARA_Y100000385 | Tara Oceans TARA_Y100000385 (sample SAMEA2620980) | marine metagenome | biome: marine biome (ENVO:00000447); feature: surface water layer (ENVO:00002042); material: "saline water (ENVO:00002010), including plankton (ENVO:xxxxxxxx)" | depth 5 m
TTGGTATGAAGAATGGTGATTTTTCTTTTTTTCTTGAACAAAGAATTGTTTTGTGAATACACATATGGTGTAAGTATAAGACCTGTGGTCCCAATAGCAGTATTTCTTATAAACTCTTTTCTCTTCATATTTTATTTGATACCAGGGTCAGTTACGTCAATTAGTTTTTTTTGATTGATCGCCTCTTCTATTAATGCATCTCTTAACAATATGTTTGGATCGATTACCTTAATATTTTTTTCAAAAAATGTCATATGGTCTCCACCATTTAATAGATAGTCTGATGTAATTACGTAAAAATACTTCTTGTTCTTTTCTGTAGCACTAACACCTATCCGAAGTTTTTTATTAAACATTTTTGCATTTGCCATTGGCTCACCGCCACTTTTTGTAATATATGCTTCAATTTCTGGAACGGTGGATGTTGGTAATTGAACAATTACCACTTGATTGTCAAACGGCATTAATTTGAAGATATCTCCACGTGTTACATTTCCTTTATTTATAGTTGATCTAAGGCTTCCAAAGTTTAGCAAACAAAATGAAGGTGCATCAAGTTTTACTTTTCTTAAGACGTTCATATATAAAGCACGTGCCACCCAATGCATTAAGTTTGAAGAAGGCCTTTCTGCAATAAAATCATAATTAGATGTGGCAAGTACCTCATTCATTTCTTGCTCCATCGAATCCTTATAGGGTTTAATAATAGAATCAATAGAGTTCGTTGATTGAATTGAATTGTATAGTGGAAGACTAGACTTTTCTTTATAATAAATAACACTTGAAGAGCAGGAGCATAGAAAACCAAATAAAAGGATTATGTATACTTTGCTTGATTTCATTATTTAATAATTATTCTTCTTTTAATTGAGCCCAGTTCGGTATTAAAATTAATGATGTATGTTCCACTTTCAAGATTTGTTGTTTCAATTTCAAGAGCCGATGAGGTGTTGCATTCATGAGACAAGACGTTCTTTCCTTGAAGATCAATGATTTGATAAGTATTGATTTTAACACCATTTATTTGAGCATAAATTTTATCATCAGATGGAATAGGAAATACAGATAGGTTATTTGATAGATAGTCTTGAATTTGACTTAGACAACCGTTAGGCAAATAACTCATATTTGAAAAGTCAATAAAGCATGCAAAATCAACCGAATCAATAAATGGGTTTCTGTTGTTTTGAAGATTAAAAATATATTCATGACGCGCTATTTCATAGTTATCAGGTAAATCATTAAAATGCCAATTTTTAAGGGATTCTTGGCTTTGGTTGCTTGGTATTTGCCAGTTGTTACCAGATTGCCCATTGTAACATGTTGCCATATACAAAACTGCTCTAGCTGCATTTCCTTTGTGTATGGCTCTTGGTTCATATACCATTTGTTGCCCATTGTATCCAACACTCCCTTCTAAGTAATTAAACACAACATTTCCAGTAATATCCATTAATGGTAAATTACTTCTAGGTGTATTGGCATTACTTAAATTAGCGGGGTATAAATTATGTTGATCATTGTATTCAGGAAGTTCAGGGGAATTTGCAGGATAGATAGGCATCCATGAATGGCAAAAGGTGTGTTCTCTAGAGTATCCAGCAGCAGACCAATCAAATGGGTCATTAAATACTTTTCTTTCACCAGAATAAACACATTCTACATAAGACTGCCCATTGGTAGTGTCTTTAATTTCAAACTGATTCATCATGGTTTGTTTGTAATTAAAGTAACTAATTTCATTATGAGGGTTAATGAGGCTACTTAGATCATTTAAAAATGAACTAGATGAAGTACTGATTCCATTATAGTAGTTTCCTACTTGAGCCCCGAGACTTGTTGCTGATCCATTAGCAGGAGCAGTTGTCTGATAGTTTTCATATCCTGACGATCCGTTAAAAGCATATATTTTAAAGTAATAAGTTTGATTGGCAACAATTCCTCTAGGCGTAAATGAAGTTCCATTTCCAACGTAAGCCACTTTAGCATCACCAACAACATCACCTCTTAAGTATGTAGATCCATCTAGGGGGTCAGCAGTAATAGCTGATCCGTTTTTCCATAAAACAAGATATTTGTTAGCTCCAATTCCTGCTATAAAATTACCAACCAATGTATATGCTTCAACAGCAGAAAAACTGAGTGTTGAGGGATTTGAAATTGGCTCTGTGGCTAGATTATCAAGCCCTATGGCAGATAAATTTATAACATAAGGATTTTCGTCAACATCATCATTGTCGATGCTAATAGCTGCAAAATGAGACCCATTACCAGTTGGGTTAAAGCTTAAGTTAAAAGTATCGCTACTACCACCAGCGATTATTGCGCTATTAAGATTTGTAGAAAAGTCTATGGCATTTAATCCTGAGAAAGAAGCTGCAGAAACTGTTAGATTTTGCGTTCCAGAATTCTCAATGATTAACTCTGTGTTGCTATTTGTACCGACAATATAAGTTCCATTATTTAAAACAGTAGATCCGCCAAGTTTTACATTGATTTCTTTATCTGGTGCAACATAAGCTGTGATGTCATTTGTTGTTCTTGGAATTAGTTGGTAATTAGATCCATATTGACCCATTAGAGCAACGATTGTAATAGGGCCAGAAGGAATTGCGGTACCTGTAATATTTGTTCCCCCATTAATTCTAACATCAAGTGTGTTAACACCATCTGTAACTTGAACAGTGCTGTTTCCACTTGCAAATGAACCAGTATTAACAAAGCTGATATTCTCAACTTTAACCAATTGAGATTCCAAAATTTCACCAGCACTTGTTAAAGGAATAATTAATGGTTGAGGTAAAGTTCCTGGGCCATGATTGGTAAAATTTGAGGTTGGAGAAATTTCAAGTAGGCCATTAAAGTCAAATAATTCTCCGGTAGCTGTTATCGAATCCCCTAGAACAACACTATTTAACATAGATCCATATGCGGGAATCGCCCCTGTGGCATCTTGAATATAACGGATTGCTCCAAGTTCGGATCCATTGGTTACAACCCCTGTAACGGTAACAGTTGAGCCAACAGACATGTTTCTTGCATCAGCAATATTTGTTTGTGCTGTAGCACTAATAGATAGATAGATAATAAAAGAGCTTAATAAATATTTCATAGTTGATTAAAATTGAATTCCTAAAGATACATTAAAACGAAGTCCTTGACCAAACATAACAGTTGCAGATTGAGCATCAAAATTAAATGGTGCATTGTAATTGTTTCGTGCATCTGTTATAAAGTAGTTGTTTAAAAGGTTTGTAACTGAACCATTACAAAATAAAACGCATTTTTTGAGTTTATATCGGTATCCTGTAAACAAATTAAGCATAGAGTAAGCTGGAATTTTCCAAGATTCTCTACCGCCATTTTCTCCTTGAAGGCTAAATGGATCGAAATTGGCAAAATACCTGTCAAAATATTGAAACTGAAATTTAAGGTAAAAGCTTTTAAAAGGTTCAAATCGAATGGCTGCAGACAAAGCACTTTGAGCAGCATCTCCTACATGAACTCCTTGGGCATCAAAACTAATTTCTAGAGAGTCATATTGAGGAATGAAAATGGTTTTACTTGAATTCCATATCCAATCGCCATAAGAAAACATGAATTCTGTTGAAACATACTTGTTGATCTTCCAAGCCAAATCAAATTCACCACCCGCATGAATCGCATCCATTCCATTGATGTTAATTCTTAAAGTCTCAGTAGGGTCTTGAGGGTCAGGTACAGAAACACCGTAAGGGAAAGGCTTGTTTTTCCAATTGGTCAAGTATCCATTTAAATTAATTCCAAAAGATCGATTGGAGAAACTGTATCCACCTTCAAGGGCTACAATCATTTCGTTAACTATTTCTTTAAAAAAAGTATTTGAATTGTTGTCAATGACATTGCTAAATTGAGGTGTTCTTGAAAGATAACCCATATTAATGAATGCATTGGAATTTTTGGTAAGTGCATAACTTGCTCCAGTTTTAATGGTAAAGCCTGGTATGTGTTTCCAATCTGTTTGAACATATTCTAGCCCAGATGAATTTGAGTTGTATTCTGTTCCATTATAATTAATGGTGTCGTTTGCACCAATTTGTAGAACAGTATCTCCAAGATTCAACTCTCTTTTTTGAAAATAATCGATTCCTTTGTAGGAGTTTATAATGCCAGAAACATTAACAAATGTGGACCATTTTTCTCCGTTGTATTCCATTTGTCCAAAAGCACCTGACCAACTAACAAGCCCATCGCGATGAGCATTGTATGAGTTCTTTGCAACTTTATCTCCCTCTACCAACATGACAGAACTTGAATTTTGATTTGCGGTACTTATAAAGTAATCACCGCCCAATAGATCTTTTATTTCTTGATAGTGCTCACCTCTATAAAAACGATAATCTAATCCACCAGAAAAAGAAATTTGATCAGAAAGTTTATAATTGAATTGCCCAAGGTAACCAAGCCAAAAGTGTTTGTTCACACTTGCTAGTAGAACATTATTAGATTTAAGTAGTGTAGGGTGGTATGCAGCATCTACATTAGGCCCCCCAAATAAAGAACTTACTTGATTGTCTAAAACAACTTGATCCCAATCAATAAGACCCGAGCTATCTCTTTTTAATGAGCTGCCGTTAAAAATTCTGGTTCCACCTCCACTAGCAATAGATAGATATGCTAAATTAGAAATAGAAAGCTTGTCATTTACTTTCCAAAAATCTTTAAGGGTAATTTGAGGTTTATTATAATAGTTGAGACGTTCATTAAACGCTTGTTTTTCTCCATCAATGGTTCTATATCCCCAATGTTGATTAAACTGAACACCTTGATTGAGGTAATTTTGAGCCGAATCAATAGAAATGCCAAGGCTGTTAGCAGCATCTGTACTCCAGTATTGAACCGGTTGACTGTAAGATCTTTGACCATGTTTTTGTGGAGCTGAAAACGCAGATAGAGTAAATAAGTGATTTTTGAGCCTTTTTGATAATTTAAGATAACCAAAATAACCTTCAGTTTGAGTGCCATCAACCCATCCGTCTCCTCTTTTGTACGAGCCAGAAAATGTAAGTCCCCATCCACTTTTTGTCATTCCTGTATTATATGAAAAGGAAGACCTTAAGAAATTACCAGTTCCATACTCTTGTTTAAAACGTCCTCCTTTTTTACTTCCTATTCCTTGTGTAATAATATTGATGGTTCCTCCAATAGAAGGCATGGCAATTTTTGTTGCTCCAAGTCCTCTTTGAACTTGAATGGTTGATGTAATTGCATCTAAACCAAACCAGTTGGACCAATAAACAGCACCATTTTCCATGTCATTTACAGGTACACCATCTATCATAACCCCAACATTCCTTTGGTCAAAACCCCTTACATTAATTCTTGAGTCACCATCTCCACCTCCTTGTTGAGTTGCATAAACACCAGCAGTACCGTTAAGTAGCATAGGTAAGTCTCTTGAGCCCAATTCTTCAACAATTTTTTTTGTAGGTATTGTTGTGACAGCAATAGGGACATTGTTTCCTTGTACTAAGTTTCCTATAATTTTGACTTCTTCAAGTTCAAGTGATGCTTGAGAAGATGAAAGTAAAATGTTTTGAGAAATTAATGCTGCATTTACATTAACATCAATTATTAATGTGTCAAATGAAAAAATGGAGATCACCATTTTATATGAACCATAAGGGACATTTTTTAATTCAAATTTCCCTTCATAATTTGAGAATGATCGGTATTTATTGTCAATATTTACTTTAGCTCCAATAACAAAATCTTCACTTTCTTTATCTTTAATTATACCTGTAATGGTACCCGTATTATTTTGAGTAAATCCTGCAAAGCAAATAAAAAGAAAAAAGCTAGAAAATAGTTTGTTCATATTTCTTGAAATAAAAAAAAGGCCCTAAGGCCTTTAATAAATTACTTTACAATAACTCTACGAACAATTTCTTTTCCTGAAGAAACCTTTATTTTAACAAAATAAATCCCTTTTTTATGACCAAGGTTTATAGAGATTAAGTTTGTAGATGAAGGAAATGTATTAATCGATTGACCAAGAGCATTTAGAATTTCTACTCTTTCAATTGAATTGTTGTGTTTGATAAAGAATGTTCCATTTGATGGATTTGGATACAAACTAATATTGTCATTTTCAACAACTGAAATAGATGCTGGGTTGCAATCACAGGTATGAGAACCTAAAGAATTCCAATTCCCATCTAATATTGGGTTTCCACTGGCTCCAAAAAGCGTATCTCCATTAGCATCTAGTCTAACAATTACAGCGGGAATAGAATCCCATTCATCAAGAATGTTGAAGAATGACGCATTTGATGTTACACCATAATCAACAGTTGACTTTCTTATTAAAGAGTGATCCGTTGAAAGAATAACTCCAAGGCCTGTACTATATGGAAAGTCTGTAGACCATCCAGCTCCTGAACCACCTGCAACACCAGATGGATCTGCAGGGTTTTCACCAATCTTACCAAAGATGTCAACAATAGCAAAGCCACTAGCAGTTGTAATATCATCACCTGGGCTTGATGTTAACACACCAGCTCCTAATAAAATAGCATCATTTCCATTCCAATAAAATGCATTTGACACATTGTAATTTGGGCAATAGTATCCATCTGCTTTGGCTTGCAATGAATCCCATATAGGTGCTTCTTGACCTTGTCCTGTAGAATCTAATTTTTCAAGAACAGCAACATAAACATCATGAGCACCAACAGTGCCTTGAAGTTGAACTGCATTTGCATTTGTTGCAGCGCTAGATCCATTAGAGTATCTTGCAATAAAATAATTACTTAAATCAATAGGACTAGATGTTGGATTGTAAATCTCAACGGCTTTATTATTTGACCATCCTTCAACATATTCAGAAATAAATAGTTGAGAACATGTTAATTGAGATAAAGATTGAAAACTAAGTATCAATGAAAGAACAAGTAATATTTTTCTCATAATTTTTTTATTAAATTTTAATAATTTAGATTTTCACCAAATGTACATATTTTTTGTGCATCTTATATTATGAAATTGTTAATGTCTGTGAACAAATAATTTAATTATGTCGTCTATTATTCTAACATTTGTTAAATTCAAGCTTTAAAATTTAGATTGATGACCAAAAAAATCCTCTTTTTATCCATATTTTTTATTTCATTCTCTTCTTTTTCTCAACAAATTACTTTAGAAGATATATGGAAAAGTTACAAGTTTTTATCTAAACGAGTAAAAGGCTTTAGATCAATGAATGATGGAGTCAGTTATACCAAAATGTCCGCAGATCAATCTATAATTAAGTATTCTATTACAAATCCCAAGGATAAAGGTGTTGTCTTGATTAAAGGTTCTGATTTAATAATTGACAATCAACCCATACTAATTGATGATTACCAATTTAATAAAGACGAAACTAAAGTTTTGCTTTTAAGCAATCAGGAATATATATATAGAAGAAGTTATTCTGCTGACTATTATTTATATGATATAAATTCTAAAAAGCTGGTGCCTCTTGATGATTCTCATTCTCCTCAAACCCTTGCGGAATATTCTCCTGATGGTAAAAAAGTATCTTATGTATATAAAAATGATTTGTACGTTAAGGACTTAAAGACTGGGAAAATCCGAGCCATTACTGAGGATGGTAAACGAAATAAAATGATCAATGGTACTACTGATTGGGTTTATGAAGAAGAGTTTGGTATCACCAAGGCATATGAGTGGTCATATGATAGTGAGTATATAGCATTTTTAAAATTCAATGAAAATAAAGTCAAAAAGTTTAGTATGACTTATTATAATGATTTATATCCCAAATCTTATAAGTTCAAATATCCTAAAGCAGGTGAGGATAATAGTAAAGTATCTCTTCATATTGCTTCTGTTAATTGCTCAAAAATTAAAAAGGTTGAAATCAATGATTATGAGTATTTACCTAGGCTTAAATGTTCTGATATAAAAAATGAATTGGTTATTTTGTCTTTAAACAGGCACCAAAATCATTTGAAGTACCACCTTGTTGACTTTTCTAAAAAAAAGCACACAAAAATAATTTTTCATGAAGAAAAATCTGATTCATATGTTGAGATTGACAATAATTTATTGATTTTAAATGATGGTAAATCAATTTTAAGAGCCTCAGAAAAAAATGGGTACAACCACATATACAAAGTTAGTTTTTCAGGAGAACAAACTCAAATTACTAAAGGAAATTGGGATGTAATCGAATTTTTAGGAATTGATGATAATAATGAATTTTTATATTATTCTTCAGCTGAGAATTCTCCTATTTCAAAGTCAATTTATAAAGTCAATATTGCAGGTTCAGAAAAACAATTACTGAGTCCTATGAAAGGGTACTCAAATGCAAGTTTCACAAAAGGAATGAAGTGTTTTGTATTGAATCACTCTAATGCTAACAAACCACCTGTTTACAGTTTGTGTTTAAACAATGGTAAAGAATTAAGAAAGCTTGAGAGTAATGATAGACTTAATAAAAAATTAAGTGAATACAAATTATCTAAAAGAGAATTTATAACAATTAAGTCTGATACAACTCTATTAAATGCATGGATGATTAAGCCTTCTAATTTTGATCCTAATAAAAAGTATCCTGTTTTTATGACTGTTTATGGTGGTCCTGGGCATAATGAAGTAACTGATTCTTGGGGAGGTATGAAATATATGTTTTATCAACTGCTTGCTCAAAAAGGATATATCGTTTTTTCAGTAGATCCAAGAGGAACTATGTACAGAGGTGAGTCCTTTAAAAAATCCACATATTTACAATTGGGCAAATTAGAAACTGAGGACATAATCAATACAGCGATTAGTTTGTCCACACTTCCATATGTGGATAAAAATAGAATTGGGATTCAGGGTTGGAGCTATGGTGGTTTTATGTCATCACTAGCCATCACAAAAGGAGCTGATGTTTTTTGTTCTGCGATCGCAGTCGCACCTGTTACTAATTGGAGGTATTATGATAATATATATACCGAAAGATTTATGAGAACACCTAAAGAAAACCCTTTAGGTTATGACAATAATTCACCAATAAATTTTGTTGATAAGATGAAGGGAAGGTATTTATTGATTCATGGTTCAGCAGATGATAACGTTCATTTTCAAAATAGCATGGAAATGGTAAATGCATTGGTTAAAGCAAACAAACAATTTGATTTATTTGTATATCCAAATAAAGATCATGGTATATATGGTGGGAACACAAGAAATCACCTTTTCAACCTAATGCTTGATTTTATATTAGAGTCGATATAATTACTTTTTAAATACCTTTTTTCCATAAACCCCTGAAGTTGTTTCTATCATTACGATATATTGACCAGAGTTAATACTTGAAATATTTATTTTGCTATTAAACTCTGATGTGACTTTTTTATCAATCAAAACTCTTCCTGCCAAATCAAGCAACTGAATATTTGAGATTTCTTGAGAAGCACTTATATTCAATTGATTCATAAATGGATTTGGGTAAATTTTAATCAAGTTACTTTCTTGCTCATCAATACCAACTGGAACACATCCATATACAGCAAGATCTATATTTAGTGTCGGGTTTAGACAGGATGAATTTCCTGCAGAAACAGGAGAAGAGCTGTATCCATTTAAAGTCAACCATGCATTATCAACTGATACTGTCAAAGCCCCACCAGGTACTCCTTGATAAACAGCATTATATTGACCTGTAATATCTGTAGTAAGATTAATGCTAGGAGCAGTTATAAAATTAATATTAACTGGAACTTGAGCTAGTGGAAGGTCAATAGCAGGATTTAAAACACCATTGCTATCAACATCGCAATACACCCATCCTACTAAACACATGATGTTTGGGTTTGGGGTATTTGCGTTGCAATTAATAGGAAAGTTTGCAATTGATCCTCCTGAAGTTGATGAACATGGAATATCAACAACAGTTTGAGGGTTAAATCCAATTGCAGTATATCCATTGTTTAGTAGCCAAGTAGGGTCAACACTAACAATGCCAACAGATGACATATTGGCTTGGTATGAGAAATTATAAAAT
>TARA_Y100000385_G_scaffold249554_1_pt1 | contig 10039 bp, 7 predicted proteins | sample TARA_Y100000385 | Tara Oceans TARA_Y100000385 (sample SAMEA2620980) | marine metagenome | biome: marine biome (ENVO:00000447); feature: surface water layer (ENVO:00002042); material: "saline water (ENVO:00002010), including plankton (ENVO:xxxxxxxx)" | depth 5 m
TCGCTAGAAGGGTTTGTCGTTGCAATAACACCTTTTAACTTCACTGCCATAGCCGGAAATTTACCAGCTTCAGCAGCGTTAATGGGTAACGTAGTAGTATGGAAGCCTGCTGACAGTCAGGTCTATTCTTCTTGGGTCATTATGGAAATATTTAGAAAAGCTGGACTCCCTGATGGAGTCATTAATATAGTATATACCGATGGTCCAGATTTTGGAGAGGTGGTCTTTAAACACCCGAGTTTTGCTGGACTACATTTTACGGGTTCAACATCAGTATTTAAGCATCTTTGGAAAGAGATTGGAAATAATATTGACATTTACAAATCCTATCCCAGAATCGTGGGAGAAACCGGAGGGAAAGATTTTATTTTGGCTCACGAATCTGCTGATCCCTATGAAGTTGCAACGGGAATGAGTAGAGGTGCATTTGAATTTCAGGGTCAAAAATGCTCGGCAGCATCAAGAGCTTATATTCCTTCCTCACTTTGGCCAGATGTTAAAAGAATACTTTTTGATCAAGTAAAAAGTTTTAAGATGGGCAGTCCTAGAGATCCTTCAAACTTCATTACCGCAGTAATTGACGAAAGAGCTTTCGATAAAATTTCAAATTATATAGATGAAGTAAGATCTAATGATGACGCTGAAATAATTTTAGGCGGAGAATATGACAAATCTAAAGGCTATTTTATTTCTCCAACTCTGATCGAAACCAAAAATCCTCATTCAAAAACAATGTGTGAAGAAATATTTGGCCCAGTTCTAAGCATATATGTCTATGATGAAAAAGAGTGGCTTAAAACGTTAAACCTTGTTGATACAACTTCAGATTATGCATTAACTGGAGCAGTTTTCGCGAGGGATCGAAAAGTTATAGATCAAGCTACAAAAGCTTTAAAATTTGCAGCCGGAAATTTTTATATCAATGATAAACCGACTGGCGCAGTAGTAGGCCAACAGCCATTTGGCGGAGCTCGAGGGTCTGGTACAAATGATAAGGCTGGATCGGTCTTAAACTTATTACGATGGGTTTCTCCAAGGACCATTAAAGAAACTTTAAATACCTCAAAAGACTATAAATATCCTCATATGGGATAATCTTGAAAACGATACCCGTCCAGACCGCACAGTTACATTAATAACCTTCTCATTTTGAGGAGGTTATTTTTTTAAAAGTTGTTCCAAATGGGTTCGAATCCCAACTTTGTTTCTAACAATAACACAAGTAATTTGTTAAGAGCAAATATTTTCACGCAAAAACGCAAATAAATAATCTAAAATAATTTTATTTCAACAATAAATTTATGATTAAAATAAGTCTGAGGAAGCCATTTATTTAATGAGTACAATCGGGTTTCGTAACCCTTAATTTCATTAGTTAGATCTCCACCCTTTAGAGCGTATATTTTCGCATCATCTTTGTTTATCCATAGCTTTTCTGTAAGAGAGACTAAATTCTTTACCGGAGCCACAGCCCTTGTAATCGCATAATGATATTGATCTATTAAATTCTCCACTCTATTGTGGACGGGATGAACATTTTCTAAATTCAAATGATCCACAATAGCTTTTACAACTTTTATTTTCTTCCCAATGGAATCCACCAAAGTAAAATGGATATTCGGAAATGCAATAGCTAAAGGAATGCCTGGGAAGCCTCCTCCTGTTCCAATATCTATAACCCTCATATTATTCTCTAAGGGAATTACATTCGCCAAAACCAAAGAGTGAATTATATGATTTCTCCATATCTGATTTTCATCTTTCCTTGAAATAACATTTATCTGACTATTCCAAAAATGATATAATTCCGGTAATTTTTCCATTATACCAATCGAATTCGAATCCAAAAATGGAAAATCGTGATGCCAATTAATTGGCCGGAATAATTCTTCCACAATCTAAAATTAAATAAATCTGCATACAATACTTAAAAGTAGTTCAAACGAAAGACCTAATTTTGAAAGATGAACTTTGAACTCAAAAGTCAGGACAAAAAGAGCTCAGCGCGAGCAGGAATATTTTACACGGACCATGGGGAAATAAAGACTCCCATTTTCATGCCTGTGGGGACATCAGGTGCTGTTAAAAGCATGTATACCGATCATTTAGTTAGTGACTCAAGTGCTCAAATAATTCTTGGGAATACATATCATTTATACCTGAGACCTGGGACAGAAATTATTAAAAAAGCTGGTGGTCTTCACAAATTTATCACATGGGACAAGCCTATGCTTACAGATAGCGGCGGGTTTCAAGTTCATAGTCTTAAGGACATACGTAAAATCTCTGAAGAGGGAGTAATTTTTCAAAGTCATATTGATGGGAGCAGACATATGTTTACACCAGAATCTGTGATGGAAATTCAAAGAAAAATTGGAGCTGATATTATTATGTCGTTTGACGAATGTACAAATTATCCATGTCAAAAAAATTACGCAAAAGAGGCAATGAATAGAACCCACAGATGGCTTGATCGTTGCATAAAATATTTGAATACAAGTGAAAATTATTATGACTATGAGCAAACATTATTTCCAATTGTTCAAGGAAGCACATACTCAGATCTTCGAAAAGAATCAGCAGAATACATAGCAAATAAAGAAGCTCTTGGAAATGCTATTGGAGGTCTCAGTGTTGGTGAGCCCGCTGAGGAGATGTATGCGATGACCGATGACGTATGTTCTATCCTGCCCAAAGATAAACCCAGGTATTTAATGGGTGTTGGTACTCCCATAAATTTATTAGAAAACATAGCCTTGGGTATTGATATGTTTGATTGTGTCATGCCAACAAGAAATGCAAGAAATGGTCAGCTATTTACTTCGGAAGGAATAATTAATATAAAAAATGCTAAGTGGGCTAATGATTTTTCTTCGATTGATCCATTTGGAGATTCAATTGTAGATAAACGATTCAGTAAAGCCTATCTAAGACACTTATTTGTTTCAAATGAATCATTAGGTAAACAAATTGCATCATTACATAATTTGAGATTTTACCTTTGGCTTGTTGAAGAGGCCAGAAACCACATTATCCATGGTGATTTTACATCCTGGAAAACAAAAATGATCCCAAAATTAGAAAATAGATTATAAATTTCTGATTATGAATAGGTTAAGTCGATATATTTTCATAAAATTCATTGGGAGTTTTGTTCTATTCATGGGATTAATAATGATGATTGCTGTCGTTTTTGATATCAGCCAAAAAGTAGACAATTTTATTAACAAAAACGTGAGTATATACTCCATAATTTTTGACTATTACGTCAACTTCATTGCATTTTATGGCACAACATTTAGCTCACTAATTGTTTTCTTATCTACAATTTTTGTAACCGGCAGAATGGCTAGAGATAGTGAAATAGTTGCAGCACTAACTGGAGGGGTTTCGTTTCCTAGAATTCTAAAGCCATTTTTATTAGGAGCATTGACATTATTTATTATTAACTCATTTCTCACTCACCTCATAATTCCCAAAACAAATATTACTCGAATACATTTTGAAGATACTTACATTCAAGATAAAATAGTCAAACGTCCTATTAATATTCATCGTCAAATATTACCTAATCATTATATATATATCGAAACCTGGAGTCCAGAGAGGTTAGGAGGATATCATTTCAGTTATGAAAGATTCAAAAATCAAAAATTATCGGATAAACTTATTGCTGATTTTGTTCGATATGACACCGCGAAAAAACAATGGCAAATTGATAATTGGACTCTACGCACTTGGCTTCCATCAGGTAATATGAAAATTGAACAGGGACGGAGGCTGGATACAGTATTTTCTTTCAATCCTAGTGTTATATCTCCGGATACAAGAGGCACAGCAACAATGACTTCTCCAATGTTATTGGAATACATAAATCAAGAAAGATTGAGTGGTTCTGAAGCAATAATTTCGCATGAAATGGAATGGTACAAGAGAACTGCTTATCCATTTTCAATATTTATATTAGTATTCATTGCTGTAGTATTATCCTCAGAAAAAAAGAGAGGCGGAATCGGCAGCCAAATAGCTCTTGGATTACTTATTGCAGTTATTTATATATTTTTTATGCAATTAGGTGGAGTACTGGTTTCAATACCTTACGTAAGTTCATTCTGGGCGATTTGGTTCCCGAATTTTATATTTTCAGCTTTAGGAATCGTTCTCTATGTGCGAGCATCAAAATAGCCATCAAGGATGTCACTAATATATCCAAATGATAATTCTCCAATATGGATCCATTACTTGTGGATGCATTCCATAGTTTTGATTTGGGGTTTTACAGGGGCCCTCGGTAAGTTAATTACCATTGAAGCACTTCCAATAGTTTGGTTTAGAGTATTATTAGCAACAATCTTTTTAATTTTTTTCATACTCATTTCTAAAAAAAAGCTCTATTTACCCAGCGCAAAAAGTTTTTCGTTTCTATTATTAAACTCTTCGATAATTATTCTTCATTGGATTACATTCTATCATGCGATAAAAATTTCAAATGTGTCACTCACATTAGCTTGTTTGAGCACCGGACCTTTTTTTGTCTCCATATTAGAGCCTATTTTCTTCAAGAGAAAAATACTAATTTCAGAAATTCTTGTAGGTCTTGGAATTATAATTGGAATGCTTGTACTTTTGGAAGCTACTAAAGGTAGGGAGCTAGCCATTATAACAGGCTTAACTAGTGCCCTTTTGAGTGCCCTATTCTCAGTTTTGAACGGAAGAATTGTTAAAAAAATTAATCCTATTGATATTTCTATTTGGGAAATGGGGATTGGCTCAATCATCCTTGGATGTTATTTTATAATGAATAATAATTTAATAGAAACCCTATTATCTCCTTCATTGTGGGATTGGTTCTATCTAACAATCCTCGCAAGCATTTGCACTTCATTTGCATTTGTCCAATCAGTTCGGATAATGAAGTATTTATCTCCATTTACAGTAGTTTTGACAATTGCTATAGAACCTATTTATGGGATATTAATAGCAATAATATTCTTTGGTGGCAGCGAAACTATGAGTTCAATGTTTTACGGTGGTGTGGCAATAATTTTAGCCATGATCTCTATTGAAGCATATCTAAAACGAAAAAAACGAAAGAAGAATTTTTATAGAAGTTAAGTTTTCCACATTTCTTAGTTACAATTTTATAAAGCTTTAATTTTATCATCTTGGTTTAAAATACATATGGAATATCTAGAATTTGAGAATTCAATTCGCGAGATTGACGAACAGATAGCAAAAGCGAAGGCTCTCGAATCCGAGAGTGGAGTTGATATGGGTGATAGTCTTAATGAGTTGGAATCTAAATTAGCTTTAGCCCAAACTGAATTAAAAAATAATCTGACCCCTTGGCAGCGTGTTCAATTAAGTAGACACCCTAATCGTCCGCACACACTTGCATATTTAGAAGCCATTACAAAAGGCTCATTTATCGAGCTTCATGGTGACAGAAATGTGAAAGATGACAAAGCCATGGTAGGAGGATGGGGGAAAATACAAAATGAGTCATTTCTTTTTCTAGGCCAACAAAAAGGAATAAATACGAAAATGAGACAATTGAGGAATTTTGGTATGCCAAATCCTGAAGGCTATAGAAAAGCTTTGAGATTAATGAAACAGGCCGAAAAATTTGGAAGACCAATAGTGACTTTGATTGACACTCCAGGAGCATTTCCAGGGGTTGAGGCTGAAGAGCGAGGCCAAGGAGAAGCTATTGCAAGAAACATATTAGAAATGTCTCGATTGAAAGTTCCAATAATATGTATAATCATAGGCGAGGGTGCTTCAGGAGGCGCGCTTGGAATTGGGGTTGGAGATAAAGTTTTAATGCTGGAAAATACTTGGTACTCCGTTATTAGTCCGGAGTCTTGTTCCTCTATCTTATGGAGAAGTTGGGATCACAAAGAAACTGCTGCTGAGACTCTTAAGTTAACTGCTTCGGATATGCTATCCAATGAACTTATAGATGGAATCATATCGGAACCTAAAGGCGGCGCTCACAGAAATCCAAATCAAATGTTTCAAATTTTAGCTGATGAAATCATCAAACTCTATGGCGAATTAAAGACGATTTCAACGGATGAATTGATAAATTCAAGAATGGCTAAGTTTTGCCGAATGGGAGTTTATGAAGAAGGACAAAAGTAATTTACTCTGAAATGACTAAAGCAATAAAAACAATTTTAAAGAAGCCACAGGACACCAACATTCTGCCATTAAGTGGAATTGGGAGAGTACCTCCGCAAGCTATAGAATTAGAAGAAGCGATTTTAGGAGCTTTATTAATTGATAGAGATGCACTTTCAAAGGTGATAGATATATTATCTCCAGAAAGCTTCTATGTAGATAGCCATCAAAAAATTTTTGAAGTCATAACTCAATTATTTGGAGATTCTGATCCAATCGATATCCTTACAGTATCCCAGCGGTTAAAAAAAGAAGGTGAACTCAATAATATTGGAGGTGATGCAAAACTTATAGGTCTTTCAACAAGAGTTTCTTCATCTGCTCATATTGAATTTCACTCGAGAATAGTTGTTCAAAAGCATATCCAGAGAGAGTTAATACGTATTTCTCATAATATGATCGAACAGGCATATGATGAGACTAATGATGTATTAGAACTACTAGACACAGCAGAACAAAACTTGTTCAATATTTCCCAAGGCAATCTGAAAAAAAATTATGAGGGTTCATTTGAACTCGTTAAACAAGCATTGCAGAAAATAGAAGATATTTCTAAAAAAGAGGGATTATCGGGAGTACCGTCTGGATTCAAAGGTGTAGATCGAGTTACAGCAGGATGGCAAAAATCAGATTTAATAATAATTGCATCCAGACCTGGAATGGGAAAAACTGCTTTATCTCTGAGTATGGCAAGGAACATGGCTATCGATCATAAAATACCAATAGGTGTTTTCTCGTTAGAAATGTCATCAGTTCAATTAATTACACGGTTAATATCATCCGAAACCGGAATAGGCGCAGAAAAACTCAGAAAAGGAAATTTAGAGCCAATAGAATGGCAACAACTAAGTTCCAAAGTGAAAAAACTAGAAGATGCTCCTATTTACATAGATGATACCCCCGGGCTTTCAATCTTTGATTTACGTGCAAAATGTAGACGTCTAGTCGCTCAGCATAAAGTTCAAATTATTGTCATCGATTATCTTCAATTAATGACTGCAGGAGTAACAAAATCAAATGGGAATCGTGAGCAAGAAATATCTACAATTTCAAGATCTTTAAAAAGCATTGCTAAAGAATTAGAGATACCAGTTATTGCTCTTTCTCAGCTGAGTCGGGCAGTTGAAACAAGAGGAGGAAGTAAAAGACCATTGCTCTCTGATCTACGAGAGTCAGGAGCTATTGAGCAAGATGCCGATATCGTTTCATTTATTTATCGACCCGAGTATTACCAAATTCATGAATGGGATGACGATGGGTCGCCATGCGATGGCCAAGCAGAATTAATCGTTGCTAAACATAGAAATGGATCATTAGAAAAAGTTCGCCTGAGATTTGAAGGAAGTATGGCAAAATTCAGTGATCTTGAAAAGATTGGTCAAAATATAGACGAAGCCGTTTATGAATCAAAAATGAATTCAGAATTTAAAGATGATTTTACAAACAATGTAAACCCTGACCTAGAAAACCCATTTTAAATAATGGGAGATAGAGAATTAAAATCGGTTAAAACTAGTTAAACATTCTCCAGCGCCCAGTTATCCTTATGCTTAAAGGTGGTGATGGATAATTCTGAACAAGAAAAACGGTATTTGGTGTCCAACCCTGATTTGCATTTTGAAAATTCACGAGAAACTCAGCTTCGGTACTGAATCTAACTCCAATAAAAGGAGATATTAAGCCGCTAAATCTTTTATTCGTTTGTTGTTGCGAAATATCAAATCCAAATGTTCCCCTTTCAGGAATGAAGAAAGGTCGATTCCATAGTCCAGCCCACCCACAAGCATCTATCCCGGAAATTAAGGTAATCTGATTATTCAAACTCCATTCCTTCAAAAACAAAATTTTTCCGAACCAAGGAGCTATTCCAATATCCTGTCCATTGGTACTTGAAAAACACAATTCATATTTCAAGAAATCACTCATTCTACCCTTCACGGAAAGCCTAGAGACATTATACCTTTCGCGAGAGGTCCAAACTCCGAGATCCGAATTTGTATTTACATGTAAAATGTTATCCCCCTTGGAAAATTTCAGTGAATAAACAATCTGAAATAAATTCTGATGCCTAAAAACAAATGATCCCTCCTGATAAATTTCATAATCCCTCAGCCCTGACCAAAATGGCGGTTGCTTTGCACCTGCACTAAAAAAAGAAGAAACTTTTCCCTCTAGGAAATTTATTTTTTTTATCTGAAATTTGTAGGAATTAGTCAGTAAACGATATTCTAAATTCAAAGAACCGCTATTCAAGATGACATATGGATCCCATTTTATTCCTATTAAACTATCATTGGAATTCCATTTTTGCTTTCGGTTTTGAATACCAATGGATACGTTAGAACCTTCAAATCCAAAAAATTTACCAGAAATCGAAAATTCTGATCTAATTTTTCTACTCTGAAGAGTATCAATATCCATAATTTGTGAATGAAATATTCTTTTATGATTGAATCCGTCAAGTCTGATGTGATATCGAAATCTATTATTTTGGTCATTTAAGGATGAAAAAACCCAATTCCAATCTAAAGACTCATGATGAGAAAGAACCTCATTAGCGGACCATCTCGTTTCTGCAAGCTCGCGATTCAAGTTAAAATAATTAGAATCTAACTGACGCATATTCAAAACCCCTCCGGTTTCATTAGTTTTTCCAACCTGATACCTTAAAAGACCCTTCCAACTAATTCCCAACTTATGACTTAAATTTAGATTTTTGAATATCAAATCATCACGACCATAAGATTCACCAAGAAGTGTTCCAGTTGCTTGAGATCTTACGAACCTTAAATCATAGTGCTGATTCATATTCGCACTGGCGCTTGCCCGAATACCAAATGACTGACCTCTACCGTGCGCTCCAGAATAAAGCCACTCTGCCAATGGCAATGGGCCTTTTCTAAACCCCGTAGTAATGGAATTAAATCCAGAGCTTAAAAATGAAACAAAGCTTTGATCCTCCTGATTTGAGACATTAACCGGATTGTAAGAAACTCCTCCAAGACTGGCAATTAAAAATGATAAATCACCCCAAATCGGATCTTTTTTCTCTAATTCCGTATCGATTCGATTTAACAATCTCCATTTAATAAGAGGAGAATATAGGAAATTATCTAGGACATAAAAAGTCGTTAAAGTGTCTTCTAATTTATTGCTATCAATACTCATAAGATTATCAAGAGAATAAAGAGTTGAATCCTCTTCATTAGAATTTAAAGAATCTAATACTTGAGCACTTAAAAAAAAGTTAGTTAAAAAACATAAAAAACAAAAACAAAATCTCTTCATTAGTTCAAATTTAAGAATTTGAATATTTCATAAAAAAATATATTTCATATACCTTATTTAAATGCAAAAACCCTCGCGATTGCGAGGGTTTTGTATGAGTTATGGCGGCGTCCTACTCTCCCGGAATAAACCAGTACCATCGGCGCAATCGGGCTTAACGACTCTGTTCGGAATGGAAAGAGGTGATCCCCGACGCAATAACCACCATGTTTTAACAAGGTAATTTGGCATATCGGAAGCAACATAAAAAAATCGGGATAAAAAATCCACGGGTAATTAGTACTACTCAGCTATGACATTACTGCCTTTACACCTGTAGCCTATCAACGTCCTAATCTTGAACGACCCTTAAGAGAAATCTCATCTTGAAGTGGGCTTCGTACTTATATGCTTTCAGTACTTATCCCAACCGCACGTAGCTACCCTGCGATACAGCTGGCGCCATAACAGGTACACTAGAGGTGCGTCCGACATGGTCCTCTCGTACTAATGTCAGCTCTCCTCAAATTTCTAACGCCCATAGTAGATAGAGACCGAACTGTCTCGCGACGTTCTGAACCCAGCTCGC
>TARA_Y100000385_G_scaffold56047_1_pt1 | contig 10035 bp, 9 predicted proteins | sample TARA_Y100000385 | Tara Oceans TARA_Y100000385 (sample SAMEA2620980) | marine metagenome | biome: marine biome (ENVO:00000447); feature: surface water layer (ENVO:00002042); material: "saline water (ENVO:00002010), including plankton (ENVO:xxxxxxxx)" | depth 5 m
GGATAGAAGTAATAAACGACGACTGAGTTCAAAAACCGACACAATCAGGGCAAACAAGTCTTTTAACAATATTTCTATCAAAATTAGTTTTTGCTCTTTCTACACGTCAGTTCATTGTTTCAATGGGTGTTCCAAATATATCGCACAAAAATTCAGATTTTCCGCTGTATGACCTGTAAAACTATTCCATAAACTCTTTACGAATATCTTTCGTGTGTGCGCCAAGTGCTGGAACGAACATCATCCCATCACCCGATGTGCGGATTGGTAAAGCCGCCATTTCTACTTGAGTTGCACCAATCTGCGCTAGGGAGTTATTTAAAAATGGGTGCGTGGACAGGTCTGCAACATCGTTTAATTTTGCATTGGCTATCCGGGCGCGATCGAGAGCCAAAATTAGGACCTCCTGATCTATTTCTGCGAAAACAGCATTAATGATCTCATCCAGCGCTGCACGATTGGCGTAACGTTCAGGATTTTGTATAAATCTTGGATCGCTTGCCAAATTAGATTGGTTTAGTATGCGCTCACAAAATACTGAAAACTCTCTATTATTCTGAATTGAAAGTAGAATAAATTTACCATATCGACATTGAAATGCACCGTAAGGAGCAACAAAACTATGCTGTAAACCTGACCGTTCGGGTGCGCCGCCTGCGTAGCGATGTTGCAACAGCGGCATATTCATCCAATCGGCCACAACATCAAACATCGACAGCGTGATATCTAAGCCACGCTTTGTAATTCCACGCTTAATCAACGCCCGTAGCACAGCGGAATAGGCTGTTAGCCCTGTCGACAAGTCAGTCATTGAAACCCCAACGCGAGCCGGATGATCGTGCGTGCCTGTGACAGAGCACACGCCCGCCTCTCCCTGCACTAAAAAGTCGTATGCCTTTTTCGTGGCAGCATTTCCCTCTTCACCGTACCCGGATATTGTCACACATATTAATTCCGCATTGTCTTTTCGCAAAGCTTCTCCAGACAAACCTAATCGCGCCACAGCTCCGGGTGCTAGATTGCTCAAAAACACATCGGCTTTACGCAACATTGCCCGCATAACGTCCAAATCCTGTGTATCTTTTAAATTTAAACAAACACTTTCTTTACCGCGATTTAACCAAGCAAAGATCGCGCTTTGTCCATCTGCGCCGGTATCATAACCGCGCGCAAAATCTCCATCTGGCCGTTCGACTTTGATTACTCGCGCCCCTGCATTCGCCAGCAGCAAGCCACAATAGGGTGCTGCTACCGCCTGTTCTAAGGATACGACTAACAGCCCTTCTAACTCATTTCCTAATTCTTCCATAACGAAACACTAGACCAATCCTTTTCCGACTGTCACCATATCTTGTACACATGGGAGCCTAAAAATGTCAGACATCTGGAAACTATCCGCCACTGAAATCGTCACTAAAGTCCGCTCAAAGGAAATATCAGCGACTGAGGTCGCAAAATCCCACCTTTCCCGCATTGATGCTGTAAACCCTTCGCTAAACGCCATTGTACAGCAGATGCCTGACGAAGCGCTCGCTGCTGCTGCTGCTGTTGACGCAAAGTTAGCCGCAGGCGAAGACGCAGGACCCATGGCTGGCGTCCCAGTTACTATTAAAGTAAATATTGACCAGAAGGGACACGCTACCACCAACGGGCTCAAGCTACTGAAAAATTTGATTGCGTCGGAGGATAGCCCTATCGTGTCCAACATGCGCAAAGCAGGTGCTGTGATAGTAGGCCGCACTAACACGCCAGCATTTTCCCTGCGTTGGTTTACCAAAAATGATCTGCATGGCCAAACTTTGAACCCACACGGGGCAGGAATTACTCCTGGTGGCTCATCTGGTGGCGCGTCTTCTTCAGTTGCCTCGGGTATGGCCCCAGTGGGACATGGAACTGATATTGGTGGCTCCATTCGTTATCCTGCCTACGCTTCCGGTTTGCACGGACTGCGCCCAACCCTTGGGCGTTTGCCGGCCTATAATCCGTCAGGTGCAGACCGCCACATTGGTGGGCAAATGATGGCTGTGGGTGGTCCATTGACTCGAACGATGGACGACCTGGACCTTTCCTTCCGAGCGATGGCGGCCGAAGACTTGCGAGACCCCTGGTGGACGCCAGCACCTATTGATCAAGGCCCATTTGTTCGTAGCGTGGCACTTTGCGTGCGTCCAGACGGTATGGATGTGCACCCTGAGATCGAAACTGCTCTTCGCAACGCAGCAAACATCCTTGCTGCTGCCGGTTGGGAAGTCGATGAAGTAGAAGCCCCACCGCTGCAACCTTCAGCCGACATCAATGCGCAACTTTGGCTCGCTGAGATGCGCATGGGTGTGGATAAGCTGGTCGCAAAAGAAAACGAACCCGACAGCAAACATGTGTTTGAGGTCATGCAGGCACTCTCGCCCTCTGTGGATCAAGCAGGCCTTCTCATAGCGCTACAATCCCGCGTTACCCAACTTCGCAAATGGCAATTATTTCTACAGAAGTATTCGGTCTTGCTTTGTCCCGTATCTGGAGAACTGCCGTTTGACCAACAGTCCGACATCGAAAGCGCTGAGCGTTTTAAAGAAATTATGCGTTCACAACTCACTCAAGTAGGTATCCCAGCTCTAGGCCTGCCTGGTTTAGCCGTCGCTACTGGTAACTCGAGTGGCAAGCCAATGGGTGTACAGCTGATTGCACGGCGGTTCCGCGAAGATATTCTAATTGATGCGGGTAAAGACATTGAAGCAGCATTTGATCCAATCGAACCGATTGATCCAAAAGCCTAGGCCACCCTTCACAATGGCCCAGACAGATCGTTTCTACAGGCGATTGTATTGGAAGCTATGAGTGCAATAATTCGTGAGTAAATTTGGCTTTGCGGGGGTCTAGTAATCGCCATACGATGAGCCGCTACGCTACGTCTAATCTTGGCGGCATCGTAATCGCCGGCTATTGAGACTTTAAACATTTTCTGGAGTTTATTATGATTGCCAAACACATTGCCCTCGCATCCCGCCCCGTTGGCTGGCCCACACTAGATAATTTTAACTTTGAGGACAAAGTCCTTCCAGAAATAGGTGTTGGCGAAGTTGCATTGCGCACAATCTGGCTATCGCTCGATCCATACATGCGCGGTCGTATGAACGACGCAAAATCTTACGCAGATCCAGTGCCAATTGGTGGTACAATGGAAGGTGGTGCAATTTCCGAGGTCATGGCCTCGAATAACGATAAATTTTCCGTTGGCGACATCGTTGTGGCTCGAACAGGTTGGGCGTCCCATGCAGTTTCTGACGGTACTGACATTCGCAAAGTAGACCCGAGCATTGCTTCTCTGTCGGCTTATCTGGGTGTGCTGGGCATGCCAGGCATGACTGCATGGATTGGCCTAAATGAAATTGGCGAAATGAAATCTGGAGAAACCGTCCTAATATCTGCTGCAACAGGCGCTGTTGGTGCCTTAGCAGGACAGCTTGCAAAGGCCAAGGGTTGCACGGTCATAGGCGTTGCTGGTGGTCCAGAAAAATGCAGCTATGCGGAAAAAGAGCTTGGTTTTGATGTTTGTCTGGATCACAAAGCACAAGCTGATGCGCGCAGCCTAGGTAAAGCCATGCGCGAGGCCGCTCCGCAAGGCATTGATCTGTATTTTGAAAACGTAGGCAGTATAACCACCGAAGCCGCCATAGCTAATATGAACATGTTTGGCCGCATCGCCATTTGTGGCATGATTGCTTGGTACAATGGCGACAACGTGGCCGACGCTCAACCTCTCCCCGCTGTTTGGTCCTCAATTCTTGTGAAACGTCTACGTGTGCAAGGCTTCTTGTTTCCCGATCATCAGGCTGCTGCGGGTCAGTTTTTTGAAGAAGTGGCCCCTATGGTTGTCAGTGGTCAAGTTAAGTTCCGTGAAACTGTGACGGAAGGTTTGGAAAATGCTCCCAAAGCTTTTCTAGAATTACTGGAGGGTAAGAACTTCGGCAAGCAACTCGTCCGCGTTGGTGATGATCCATAACAAATCGTTTGGGTTGGTTCGTTGGCTGGGAGTTTTTTTGCTCCCAGCCTCTCAGTGACCTTTTAAGACGAAAAAACGACATCGAATTCTTTCGAAAAACAACCCGAAATTGAGTTCACCTCAAAGCACACCCCAGAGCCAGCTTAAAGCAACCAAAGGGTTTTGAATACGGTTTTTCTGGAAGCCGCATAGGGCACAATTTACAAACTAGTTTTACCTGTATGCGTAGATGTAATAGTCGTTATTTGTTTTCTTATTAGGTGGGATCATCGCCGACACGCACGATTCGCTTGCCACGATTATTACCGTTCAGCAGACCAATCAGAGCAGCGGGAGCATTTTCTAAACCATCCACGATATCTTCTGGAACTTTTACTGCGCCCGTGGCTACCCAGTTTTGTAAAGCTCGCAGCGCTTTGTTGTCGTCTTTTGCAAAATCCATGACGATGAAACCTTCCATGCGAAGCCTTTTGACAACAACCATTCCAGGCAAATTTCGCGGTCCGCTGGGTATATTGGAGTCATACTGGCTAACAGCGCCGCAACAAACTATGCGGCCCCGTTCGTTCATGCGAAACAGAACGGTTTCCAATATCTCGCCTCCAACGTTGTCAAAGTAGATATCGATCCCGTTCGGGCAAGCCCCTTTCAAAGTCTTTGACCAAGCAGGATCGCGATAATCGACACAAGCATCAAAGCCAAGTTCATTGACAACCCAACTGCATTTTTCAGAACCGCCGGCGATACCAACCACATGGCATCCCATCGCTTTGGCAATCTGTCCTACGTAAACGCCAACCGACCCTGCTGCCGCGGACACCACAACCGTTTCACCGGGAATGGGTCTCCCAATGGACACTAAGCCATGAAACGCTGTCTTTCCGGCAATGCCATAGACTGACAACAAATATGAGAGTTGTGGAACACGCTGCATCTTTTGGGCTTTACGAGCAGGAACGATGGCTTGATTGGCCCAAACGCTTTCTGCAAAGACAATGTCACCTGCTATAAAATGAGATGACTTGCTCTCGATAACTTCACAAAGGCTACCTGTGTGCATCGCATCGCCGACTTTAATTGCCTCGCGATAGGTCGCACCCTGCATCCATGCGCGATTGGCTGCATCGATTGACATTAGGATTGTACGAACAAATATCTCGCCCTCACCAATTTCGGGTAGAACGGTTTCACGCATCTGAAAGTTTTCCTCAGACAACGCGCCTGTAGGCAATTCAGTTACAATGATTTGATTTGTTCTCACGGTTCATTTCCCCTCAAATTTCGGTTTCTTTTTCATCATAAATGCCATCGCCGCATTCGCGAAATCATCGGTGTGCAAGGCGCGTACCATTCGATCACCTTCTTGCAGCATCGTAGTCCTTAAATCTGAAACCACAGCTAAATTATGATTTTCTTTCATATATTTCAGTGCAATAGGTGCGCCTTTCGCTATATTAGCCGCCATTTCTTGCGCTGCATCGCGCAGATCAACTGTGGGTACTACACGGTTGAAAACACCAAGCCGCTCCGCTTCTTGCGCCATAATATGACGATTAGTGTAATAAATTTCTTTTGCTCGGCCTGGACCAATTAGATTTGATAAATACCAACTACCGCCAAAATCACCCGAAGCGCCAATTGCACCAAAGGCTGGCGCTAAGAACGCGCTTTCTGCTGCAATCCGCATGTCACAAGCCAGTGCAAGCGACATTCCAGCCCCAGCTGCAGGACCTGGTAGAGCTGCAATAGTTGGTTTAGAGAATTCGTAAAGCGCGAGCGATGAGGCCTCTTGTGCCTCCTGCAAGCCTGCAATTTTTTCTTCTAATGTTAGTTTAGCAGCCGGCCCAATTTTTTTGCCCATATTTGCGATATCACCGCCTGAACAAAACCCTTCACCTGCGCCTGTTAGTACGAGCACCCGCACATTATCGTCCTCATCCAGATCCACCAACATCTGAGCAAGTGCAGGCATCATTTCAGCTCCCATAGCGTTGCGTTTTTCAGGACGGTTCAGTGTCAGTGTTGCCACATAATCTGTGATCGAGCACAGTAATTCCTGCGTTCCAGTTTCCACCTGTTTTGTCATTTAAATATCTCCCCAATGTTTCATCGCGGCAGTCGCTATTGGCCCACCCCATTCTTGCACAAAATGTCCCGCTTCGGCTACTGTAAGTGGTTCTGGGCATTTATTAATAATACCTTTCAACCAATTCATGACAGGTGGCCCCAAGACGGGATCTTGCATCCCAATGGCCATGAAGCTGTCACCCTGCCAGTCATTTTGGTAGAAATTTACGGCCTGTTTTGATACATCCACTCCTTCCATTTTTGTGCTGGTCATTACCATATCTGGGAAGCGGCGCACGCCGGCCTTGTAGGTTACATCGGGAAACGGTGCCCCATAGGCGGCTATTTCGGCTTTGGATAAGATTGGCGTGGAGCGGGCCATCAGGCCGGCAATGTTCATGTCAGGGTTTGCTTTGTTGTAAGCGCGCCAATCATTGAACCCTTTGCCCGCAGGCGTGCCGATTGCAATTGTTGTGTTCATCACCAGAAGGCGTGACACTCGTTTTGGAAATTCTTGGGGTAGGGTTAGGCCGAGCAGGCCGCCCCAATCCTGCACGACCAGTGTGATATTTCTTAAGTTCAAAGCTTGAACGAATGCTATCATCATATTCCGATGGAAGTTGAACCCATAGGTATCGTCTGATAACGGCTTATCCGATCTGCCAAAACCAAGCCAGTCAGGCGCAATCACTCGCGCACCCGATGCAACAAATTCGGGTATCATTTTACGATACAGATAAGACCAAGTCGGTTGCCCATGCAGGCACAAAAACACACGTTCCGCATTTTTCGGACCCTCATCAATGAAATGTACGCGCAGGTTTTCATAACCTGCTAAATCATCGATATAATTAGGAGTAAGATCCCAATTAGGTAGGTTTATAAATTGATCATCTGGCGTGCGAAGTACGTCCATTGGGCAACTCTAGTTTGACGGTTCGAATTATATATGAAAAGCCTATGAACAGATACGCAAATCTGTCAATTAAAGGCCAGCTACGACGTCGCGGCAAGTAAGAGAGCGAATGACAAAAAAATACTACCAACACCGTTTTGAAGTGCCAAGAGGTGCGGTTGACGTTATCTTCATCCGTCATGGCGAAACCATCGCTGCCGAGCCTGGTAAGTTATTCCCTATGAAAGATGGCCACGGTGATCCGCCCCTGCATGAACGGGGTGAAGCACAGGCCGTCGCTGTAGGTTTGCGTTTGAAAGATGAACATTTCGATGCGCTCTATGTAACTTCGCTGCAGCGGACACACCAAACAATGGCGCCCTTGGCTGCTCATAAAGGTATGATCCCTGCTGAAGATGCAGACATGCGCGAGATATGTTTGGGCGACTGGGATGGCGGCCTTTATCGAATTAAATCGGCTGAGGGAGCTCCAGAGTTTCAACAAGCTAAAGCAGAGCAAGAGTGGGGTCATATTCCCGGGGCCGAAACCACTGCGCAGTTACACGCAAGGGTCAAACGCGGTTTAAACCGTTTGCTGGAAAGCCATGCGGATCAACGGGTAGCATTTGTTGTCCATGGCGGTGTTATTGGTGCAATCATGTCGATAGCCACAGGATGCCAGCCGTTCGCGATGATTGGTGCTAGTAATGGTTCGATACATAATGTTGTTATCACGCCTGAGAGATACTTTGTGCGCAGTTTCAATGACTGCAATCATTTATAAGTCACTTGTACCATCTGGAGCCTTAAGAAGCTATCGTGTCATCTTTAGGTTAGAGAGATTTGTATGGTTGTGCTGATTATGGCTTTTTTAAAGCACCTTTTGATTTACTGCAAAAGCCCTACCAGAGTTTCGTAAAGATGCAAAAGGACTGGGCATTAGAAACTCATCCCCAAATAATTTGGCTCACTCGGTTATTCGTTGCATTTGAAGCAATTGAACGCGTTCGACTGAAGAAATTTCAAGTTTTAATGATACTATAATAACTTTTGAAGGTAACAAATTTTGCACGTTTTTGTTTCGTTATTGATTGAAAACAATCTAACAACTTGGCGCTTATTTCCGGAAAGAAACGTTATGGGACATGGCAAAAGCAACTAATCAGCAAATTATGTTGCACCTATTCATATCTTTTCCGCTGTTCAACGATAAAATTAGTTAAAAGTCGAATGAATGTATGTGCTAGTAACAGTAAAACAACTGGTTGCCATGGCATCATTAAAAATTGTGGATAGATTGTGTAGTGCCAGGTTCCCAAATTCATTGCCACAATTTCACCATAGGGGGCCAAGGTCACAAACATTAGTAGCACTGCGGTGGTTTTTTTGACAGGCCCAAAATTGATAAAGCTCTGTTCTAACTCGAAAAAAGTTTTGTAAGCCAGTGCCCAAGCAATTGGAACCCATGGAGGAAATTTTACAAAATATTCAGGATACGATTGATAGATCCAAAATTCTAAATCTGTTCCCAACCATTCTACGATAAATCCAAAAAGAAAACTTACAGTCATGCCCGTAAGAATCTGAAATTTATTTTGAGCCCAAACTAAAGATGATTTTTGTGAGTAAATTCTGGTTATGAAATAAAAGCATAACAAGAAGGCCAAGAAAGTAGGATAAGAATGCAACTTTCCAATGAGTAGACCACCTAATGTAACTTTCGTAATAGCCTTGGCCCAATCAATAAACATCCGGTTAGTCCCATTAGGTTTTTCTCAAAAAAGACAGTTGGTCAGTATACTACTTTTAAAAGTATTCAAAGGCGCACGCACGCTAGCATGCGTGCGTCTGAACCTAGATTTTGGCTACCAAACAAGCGCAAGGAGGAGGATGAAGGTACTTGTAACATTTTCGCGCCTAGTCAACGTTAATCACAACCTTACCAAGCACCTTGCGATCTTCTAATAACTTCAGGGCATCCCCGGCGTTTTCTAATGTGAAGCTCGCGGAAATTTGTGGCTTAATCAACTCTTTCTCCCACCAGTCGAACAGCTCTTTTAGGTTTGATTGATGCACATCTGGCTCCATCCGTGTAAACGCACCCCAGAACACACCAACTACCTGACAGTTCTTAAGCAGCGTCAGGTTCAGGGGTAGTTTTGGAATTCCGGCAGGGAAGCCGATTACCAAGAACCGGCCCTCCCAAGCCATGGTCCGTACCGCAGGTTCTGAGTAGTTTCCGCCAACGGCATCATAGACTACGTTAACACCGTTTGGGCCAGCAAGCTCTTTAATGGCACCAGAAAACGCTTTTTGTGCATCACGGTCCATCTCACGCGGATATATGAGTGTCTCATCTGCACCTAAATTCCTACAAAACGCCGCCTTTTCCTCAGACGATACTGCCGCAATGACTTTCGCACCCATTGCTTTACCCAGCTCAATTGCCGCTGCACCCACACCGCCAGCGGCGCCAAGTATTAACAATGTCTCACCCGCCTTCAATTGAGCGCGCTGCCTCAGAGCATAGTGTGAAGTGCCATAAGTTAGAATAAAACACGATGCTTGATCATATGGCATCGTATCGGGAATAGGTACCACACCTGATTTGTGCGCTACGACATGCGTTGCAAACCCGTTAAACCCAGGCACAGCCAACACTCGCTGCCCTACGCTTAAATGATCCACACCTTCGCCCACTGCCTCGATATCGCCGGCCACCTCTCCGCCCGGTGCAAACGGGCGCGGTGGTTTAATTTGGTACAAATCGCGAATGATCAAAGTATCAGGAAAGTTAACACCCGCCGCCCGCACACGGATTACCACCTCATCCTTTTTTGGGCTCGGGGTTTCACCCTCAGTCATCACCAAAGCATCTGGTCCACCCACTTCAACACTCACCATCGCACGCATATCTGCACTCCCAATTCCAAAATGACGTTACATCACCGATAACGATTGGCGGGGTGGAATGGCTTGTCAACTTAGAAGTGGAATGCAATTCTGCTTGGCGGAACATGACGTAGCGTTTGGGAGAGTAATATGCCGTTCGACACCTCTAATATGGAAACATTTC
>TARA_Y100000385_G_scaffold255488_1_pt1 | contig 10030 bp, 10 predicted proteins | sample TARA_Y100000385 | Tara Oceans TARA_Y100000385 (sample SAMEA2620980) | marine metagenome | biome: marine biome (ENVO:00000447); feature: surface water layer (ENVO:00002042); material: "saline water (ENVO:00002010), including plankton (ENVO:xxxxxxxx)" | depth 5 m
GGATCGTGCCCCCCTCTCGCTACAAGAAAGCCCTTCTCAACGAGAGGGGCTTTTTAATGCTGTAATGCTTTGTAAATATTGGCTTAATAGATATCTGTCAACCAAGGTGACCTCACATATTAGCAGCTTTTCAAGCTAGAAAGACTTTTCATAGTATTACTCTTCAATGAAATCCAAATCTCTACCAAAGGTTTCTTGCAAGCCATAAATGGCCCAATAAGTTATTGCCATTACAACTGCGGCAGTAGCAATCCCTGAATTGACGTAGGTGAGCGAGCCTTGAAACAAGAGAAATAATGCTGTAATACCATTTAAGGATCCACGAACCATGTTTGGAATGGTGGTGGCGGCAGTAGCTCTCAAATTGGTTCCAAAATTTTCTGCGCCAATCGTCACAAAAACAGCCCAAAATCCGGTTCCAAATCCCATGACACCTATAGATAGATATAACTGTATAGAACTCTTAGCGGTAAAGAATAAAAGCATTCCAATCATTGTAATGGCGTAGAAAACATGCATAGCTTTTTTTCTTGATTTGAAGTATTGTGAAAGTAGCCCGATAATTACATCACCAATTGCAATGGCACTATAGCTAATCATTATTCCTATACCAGGATCAATAGCTGTTTTGATATTCATTGCTTTAGCGAATTCAGGAGAGAAGCTAATTAATATACCCACCACAAACCATGTGGGAAGACCAATGAGTATACTACGCAGGTATCGCATGAATCGTTCTCTTTTGTTGAATAACATCAAAAAACTCCCCTTAACCACATTACTTCTGCTACTCATCTTTTTATACAAACCACTTTCAAAAACACTCATTCGCATTAATAACAAGGCTAAGCCTAGTCCACCGCCTATGAAATAGCACGTGCGCCAATCAAACCATTGGGAAATAAAAAAGGCCAATACTGCACCAGTTAAGCCTACGCCAGCGACTATTGATGTTCCTATTCCTCGTTTCTCCTTTGGAAGAAGTTCGCTCACTAATGTTATTCCTGCCCCAAGCTCTCCAGCAAGCCCAATTCCAGTAAAAAATCTAATCCAAGCATATTGAGGAGCGGTTTCAACAAATCCATTAAGGACGTTGCCAACAGAATACAACGCAATGGATAAAAACAATACCCGTGTTCTGCCCAGCCTATCGCCAAGCACGCCCCAAATTATACCTCCTAATAAAAGTCCAAACATCTGTGTATTTAGGATCAATAACCCAGTATCTGCACTTTCTGATACTCCTAAATCATTCAAAGATGGAATTCGGATTATACTGAATAAAAGAAGATCATAGATATCTACAAAATAGCCCAATGCGGCTACCCAAAGAATAGGTTTTTTAAAAATGGAGGCGGAAGACATGAAGATTTACGTTAAGACAGGTAAATTACTAAAAACCTGCTTTCATCTGATAACACTAATGAGAAGTTCGTTTGGCTATTAAACTCTAAATGCTATATTGCAAATTCTATTGAACCAAACATGGAAAAAGAAAAATTTGAATTAGAATTCCCACTTCGTGCATCGCCAAAGATGTTGTTTCCGTTTTTAAGTACCCCCTCAGGTTTGAGCGAGTGGTTTTGTGATGATGTCAATTCACGAACGGAACTGTTTACTTTTTTTTGGGACGGTTCGGAGGAACAAGCCATCCTTCTGAAGAAAAAACAAGACTCTTTAGTAAGATTCAGATGGGTAGAGGATGAAGATCAAGGATTGGAAACCTTCTTTGAATTTAAGATTCAGGTGGATGATTTAACAAAGGATACTTCCATTATAGTTACAGACTTTGCTGAGTCGGATGAAACTGAAGAGGCCAAGCAGCTGTGGGAAAGTCAAATTCATGAGCTTCAACACATTATTGGAGCTTAATGCGAGAAATTAAGTTTTTCATAATTCCCACAATCCTGTTTTTTATGGTTTGTGGGATTTTTTTATGTATTAATCCGGATAGGGTCTTGGCTCAATTGCTTCTGCATAATTGGTGGTATTCTGAAAACCTTAATCAAATAATGAAATTTATTACTAGTTGGGGAGAAGGGCAGTTGTTCGCTATTGTGATTCTCGTGTACGCTTTTCAAAAGTCTTGGTGGCGAGCAGGAGAATTTTTACTGGCGGGAATTATTTCTAGTGTTGTTGTCCAAATTTTGAAACGCTTGATTTTTACATCTTCATTAAGGCCGATGGCGATCATAGATTGGGGAGAGACACAATTGAATTTAAGTATGGGGGTGGAAATGCCCCTTCAGTTTTCCTTTCCAAGCGGTCATACTACGGCGGCATTTATATGGTTCACATTAATGGCACTTCACTGGAAAAGACCCGTACTTCATTTTTTTTCAGCACTTTGTGCTATAGCAGTGGCTGTTTCTAGAGTTTATTTAATGGTACATTGGATAACAGATGTTTTAGCAGGGGTCTTATTGGGTATAACGATTGCTTTAGCGGTTAACGCGCTGTCAGAGCGGGTACAAAAAAAATCCGCCCTTGATTCAAGAGCGGATTAAGTTTACACCGAAAGAAAGTCTTCTCAAAGACCTAATTTCTTTTTTAGAGGTTTTGGCAATGAATCTTTGTGCATCATAATACTTATGGTTTTTAGTCGCACATAGCTATCGGAAGCATATAGATATCCGGGTTTAAAGTCATTTTTCCTATCACCCCATGAGTTCTTTACGATAAAGAATTGATTGCCCTCTTGGTCTTTAACAATGCCCTGAATGACCATGCCGTGGTCGTCTTGAGTAAGGTAGTTGTCATACTGTTCTTGCCTAGTTTCTTGAGTTATCTCAGCCTGAGCATGTGGGGCAGAATAAACGGACTGAACTTCCTCATCTGTCATGTCGTTCCAGCTTTGATTGGGCATGACGGCAACACCATTACGAATAGAAAAGCCTTTATCGCTAACGTCACAAGCCCAAGCTACGGGGAACCCATCCATTAATGCCCCTTCCATAACCTCCATCATTTCATCAAGAGGTAAGTTGTATGAAGCACCCCATGTCCAATTGTCTGGAACTTGGATTTCACATTCTCCATACATGGGGAAATGAGTCCATGATGTTAACTGCACATAGTCCTTTGGATTTACTCCTATAACCTCATCTGCGAACGTTCGTGGGGTGTATGTCTTTCCTTGGTAGCCAAATTGGGCAGGATTATCACCTAAATAGGCATCTAGAACGCCGTTAAAACCTATTTTCCAACTTGGACTTAGTTTGCCGTTTTTGTTTTTTATTACAGCATCAAGAATACCTTTCAATGAGGCTTCCATTTCTCCGTGACGATTGATATCCGTTCCGTAATTTAGACCGTTATAAGCCTCTTGTGGCACGGCACCGTATTTATCTATAACATACATCACATCTGGTAATGCACCTCCTTGAGCAAAGTTCAAATAGCCGTGTAACCTTACATATTTTTCTCCCTTATCCTCGTAAACTTTTCGAACGGTGAACATCTCACTAATATCAATAGGCTCTTTACCCATGCGAATCATTTCACTCTCCACGAAAGATGTGGTTGCGTAGGACCAACAAGTCCCGGAAGCGCCTTGATTTTTGACGGGAGTTGCTTCTATGTCAATGACCGTTTCCCATTCGTATCCCAAGGGAGCTTCAGATCCGTTGTCTTTTACCTTGTTAATTAAATCTACTTGTGCATAGCCGGTAGCTGCAAAACTCAAGGCCGCTAGTACTGCGTAATGTTTCATTTTAAAATTATTTGAATTGTGAACTAATTGGAGCTTCTTTCACTCCATTTGAATAATCGTAAAATCCTTCTTTAGACTTTACGCCTAATTTACCTGCATTGACCATATTCACGAGTAGTGGACATGGCGCATACTTTGGATTCCCTAATCCATCATGCAATACGTTCAAAATACTCAGACAAACATCTAAACCAATAAAATCTGCTAGTTGCAGCGGTCCCATGGGATGTGCCATGCCAAGTTTCATTATTGAATCAATTTCTTGAACACCTGCAACACTCTCGTGTAAGGAGATGATAGCCTCATTAATCATAGGCATCAAGATTCTGTTGGCAACAAATCCAGGATAATCATTACATGCCACTGGAATCTTTTGCAAAGATGAACTCATCTCAATGACTTGATTACACACTTGATCAGACGTACTATAACCTCGTATAATTTCAACCAACTTCATTACAGGAACAGGATTCATAAAATGCATACCTATAACTTTTCCCGGTCTGTTGGTCTGTGCTGCAATTTCTGTTATGCTTATGGAAGAAGTGTTTGAAGCAAGAATACAATCTACTGGAGCCAAACGGTCCAATTCTTTGAAAATTTTGAATTTCAATTCTTTATTCTCCGTAGCCGCTTCTACCACCAAGTCTACAGTACTTAAGGCATGTTCTAAGTTCGTACCTATTTTAAGACGATTTAAGGCCGCTTCTTTCTCTTCCTTAGTGAGTTTTCCCTTGGTTATTTGGCGGTCCATATTTTTGGAAACAGTCGCTAAAGCATTCTCTAATGCAGTTTCGTTAATATCGTAAAGTTGTACTTCATAGCCATTATGAGCAAACACATGTGCGATTCCGTTGCCCATGGTGCCGGCCCCGATTACAGTAATATTTTTCATCCGTGATAGTTTTTTAGGTTCGCTATTTACCTCTTCCTTGCAAAACAGTAACTAAGGTATAGAAGAGGATTTTTATATCACTTAATAAGGTGATGTTTTCTGTATAGATAAGGTCAAACCGTGCTCTTTCAAGCATTTCCTCAACATTTTCCGCATACCCGTATTTCACCATTCCCCAAGAGGTTATGCCTGGCTTTACGCGAAGGAGAAACTTATATTGAGGCGCTTGACCTACAATTTGTTCAAAATAGAATTTTCTTTCGGGTCTAGGCCCTACTATGGCCATATCACCCAATAGAACATTATAGAATTGCGGAAGCTCATCTATTCTATATTTTCTCATGGTTCGTCCCCAAGGAGTAATGCGTGGATCATCTACGCTGCTTAATTGTGGCCCTAATGTTTCAGCATCTAAAACCATGCTCCTTAGTTTTATGATTTTAAAAGACCTTCCATTTTTACCCAGCCTTTCTTGTCTAAAGAATACTGGACCCGGCGAAGATAATTTTACTCCAGCAACACCCAATAGTATTATGGGTGACAGAAGTAGTAACGAAGCAATAGAAACCACAATGTCAAACATTCGTTTTATAACGGCAACATGGGGCGGCACTAAATCACGCTTCACCTCAATCATGGAACGTCCAAAACTTTCCATTTTTACTTGACCGCTTAGAATACTAAATAGATTGGGCAATACGTGTATACGAAGTTTAAGATCTTCTAAGTCACTCACAATCTTGGCAATATCCTCGCTGTTTCCGGAAGACAACGCTATGATAATATCTTCAATTTGATTATCGTTGGCCACATCCCTAATTTGATTTATACTGCCTAAAAAGGGTATTTCATTAATGCGCGTATCAACAGTATCGCCTTTTAACTTCATGTAACCTATAAAGTCATATCCTTTGGTACGGTCATTATGAAACGACTGAAGTAAATCCCCAGCTTCTCTACCTGAACCTACTAAGATGGACTTGAAGCTTAGTTTTTTGGAATCAAGTTGTTTACGCACATAGCTTGCTAGGATGTACCTGAAAAAACCGCTGAAAACAAATAGCGTTAAAGTATACGTCCCAAGGGTTACGTAGTACTGATCGTAGGAATTGATATAATCGTCCAAAAAAATCAAGAAAAACAATATCAGCGCGGTTACAAGAGTGGTGGAGAGTGTGTTTATGGTTTGCTTCAAACGACTCTTTCTAGTCAAATCCCTATAGGTTCCTCCTAGAGCACTGAAAAGAATATAAGTCGCAGCTGTGATACAAATCGCAAACCAAAACTTCCCGTTAAATTCAAGCGGTAATTCTATTCCGAATCGAGTAGGTTCAATTATTCGTTTGCGAACAATGTGAAGCGTCGAATAGGCCGCTGCTCCTGAAAAGAAATCAAGCAAAATATAGAAGATCCGTAGTCGCTTCTCAAGTGTTTTTTTTCGCTTCAATACAATAATTTTATGTTGTCAATAAGAATGGAGGCAGTGTCGTTAGTATTATTCACCGCTCCAAAAAATAAGTTGTAATCCCCGGCATTAGGGTATCCACTTACTTCTGTAACGAGATTCAAATACACTTTATTCCATTCTGTATTGGAAAATAGCGTAACCACCGGCGCTTGAATACTTTGAAATTGTTCATTAGCAATCACGCCAAAAGTCAGCGGTATATCTGTTTGATAATTTACCTCTAGCCATACATTGGCCCCGCCTTTTGGAAGTTCAAATGCCTCAGGTGTTCTAAATTCTGCAATAGTTGTAGGAAGTAAAGTGACCTTACCACTTGAATTTGGTGTTTCTCCTGGGTGTTGAAATGAACCCAAGGCATCATTTATGATTTGAATGCTTGTATCACTCTGAATGGCATTATTAAAATTCAAGCCCACTGCATCAAAGTCTTCAATCACGCGAATGGTAAAGTTGTCATTATACTCAAAGGTTTGTTGGTTGGCTGTAAGTGTTCGAGTACTGTATGGTGCAAGGTTCCAGTTAAAGACCTTTGCATTGAGCATTTCATATTGATTGCGCTGGGTATAACTGCCGTTTATTGAGATTCCTGGAATAATGCGAATTTCTTGATTTTGTCCGGCCAAGACTGGAACATCACAAGGTGGAATAAATGCGCCAATTTGAGAACCGTTTTGTTCAATCCAGAACGTATTTATGTTTGAGGAACTCGTTCCTTGACCAATAAGAGCGTTAACAGTTAAACTATCCACTTTTAGATAAGCGACTTCAGGGGCCGGTGCCGTATCGCAGCTTTTTAGGCTGAGGACAATAAGAACGGAATAAAGAAGAAATAGGGTCCTTTTCATGAGGCCGCAAAGTTAACGAATGAAAAGTAATGATGGTTTGTTAAAAACTAAGGATGCTGAAGGACGAATCTCATTTCTTCTTAACCTACTTTTCAATCAATATGGAAAGGGATACGCCAATATTTCAGGGTCAACGCAAACAGCTTTGTGAGTACTTATTTTCAAAGGGTTATGCAGGCGAAAAGGTCTTAGAAGCCATGATGCGCGTTCCACGTCATCTCTTTTTGGAAAGTGGTTTTCATCAACATGCTTATTTAGATAAGGCTTTTCCAATTGCAGCAGGTCAAACCATAAGTCACCCTTCCACAGTGGCTTGGCAGAGTGAATTACTTGAACTTCAAACCGGTATGAAAGTCCTTGAAATTGGAACAGGGTGTGGATACCAAGCCGCTGTTTTAATAGAATTAGGTGTCAAGGTTTTTACCATAGAACGACAAAAAGAGTTAATTGATTTTTCCAAAAAAATGTTTAAAACCTTAGGATTGCGAGCTGAGCAAAAATTTGGCGACGGATTCAAAGGAATGCCTGTCTTCGCACCCTTTGACCGCATTATAGTTACATGCGGAGCCCCATTTGTGCCTAAGGAATTATTAAAACAATTGAAAGCTGGAGGTATCATGATTATACCAGTTGGAGACGAGACCCAAAAGATGATTCGTATTAGGAAAGAACTCGATAATACATTTATTCAAGAAGTACTAGGAGATGCCGCCTTTGTGCCCATGCTACGTAATAAGGAGTAGCGTACCTTTGCATCAGTGAAAGCGATTGAGATAAAAAATAAGAAGGCAAAGTTTGACTATGAATGGTTAGATACCTATACTGCTGGTCTGCAGCTGCTTGGCACAGAGGTTAAGAGTATTCGTATGGGTAAAGCATCTATTATGGAAGCCTATTGTTACATAAAGGATAATGAACTTTTTATCAAAAACATGAATGTTGCGGAATGGTCTCACGGTAACATTTTCAATCACGAACCCAAACGAGAAAGGAAATTGTTATTAGGAAAAAAAGAAATTGAGAAAATCGAAAAGGCTACCAAAGACCAAGGAATTACTATAGTACCAACTAAATTGTTTATTAGTGACAAAGGATGGGTAAAACTAAATATAGCAGTTGCTAAGGGTAAAAAGAACTACGACAAACGCCAATCTCTGAAAGAGAAGGATGCCAAAAGAGATTTAGCTCGACTCAAAAGATTCTAAAATGTACAAAGGCCTTATTCGTCCGTTATTATTTCTAATGAGTGCAGAACAAGCACATCATTTTACTTTTACTAGTCTAAAATTTCTTTTTAGAATCCCAGGTGTTCATTGGTTAATAAAAGCATTATTTGGTTCATTAAAAGGAAATGAAAAAGAAGTTATGGGTTTGTCATTCCGTAACCCCATAGGATTGGCAGCAGGTTTTGATAAAGATGCTAAATTATTTAACGAGCTAAGCGCTTTTGGCTTTGGATTCATAGAAATAGGAACCTTAACGCCTATTGCTCAAGAAGGAAATCCAAAACCTCGTCTATTTAGATTAGTTGAAGACGAGTCTGTAATCAATAGAATGGGATTCAACAATGGTGGCGTTGATGCAGCTGCGTTAAAGCTAGCCAAGAGAAAAACAGACATTGTCATTGGAGGTAATATTGGTAAGAATAAGCTAACGCCAAATGAACTGGCAATCACAGATTATATCAAAGGAGTGGATGCTCTTCATGCTGTAGTGGACTATTTTGTTGTAAATGTGAGCTCTCCCAATACGCCAAATCTTAGAGAACTACAGGAAAAGAAGCCGCTAAAGCAATTACTTCAAGAAGTACAAAAACGGAATAAAGCATTAGGAGACAAACCCCTGTTGTTGAAAATTGCACCGGATTTAAACACACACCAACTTGATGATATCATTGAGATTGTGAACGAACTTAAATTGAGTGGGATAGTAGCCACCAATACCACTGTTTCTAGAGAAGGTTTGACTACATCTCAAGCTCAGGTAAAGGCAATAGGACCTGGAGGATTGAGTGGCAAAGTATTGGCGAAGAGAAGTACAGAAGTCGTTCGTTATTTACGAAGCAAATTATCTATAAATACAGTTATCATAGCCGTGGGAGGTGTTTTTACTGCAGAAGACGCAAGAGAAAAAATTGATGCCGGTGCGGATCTTGTGCAAGTATGGACGGGTTTTTTATATGAAGGCCCTGCTATGGTTCGTAAAATGCTTCGATCTTTGTAAATTAGACGAAGAACCTGTTTACTTCCCATAAGATGACCAAAATTGCCGTAGTGGAGTGCCCCCGTGATGCTTGGCAAGGATTAAAGGACTTTATACCCACCAAGGAGAAGGTCTCGCATATAAAAAAGCTTGCGAAATGTGGGTTTCATACCATAGATGCAGGAAGCTTTGTAAGCCCAAGAGCTATGCCGCAAATGGCCGATGCTAAAGAGCTTTTTGGAGCGATTGAATCCGTTCGTTCCGAATCTGAAACTAAAATACTGAGCATTATAGCTAGTGAAGGCGGTGCAAGACGAGCGTCAGAGTTTAATTTTATTGATACTTGGGGTTATCCGTTCAGTGTGAGTGAGGAATTTCAATTACGTAATTCAAGAAAGAATATTCAAAACGGATTGGAAGATTTAAAGCGAGTTAAGGAAATTGCGGAGATGCATAATGTGGAACTCGTAGTTTATTTAAGCATGGCGTTTGGAAATCCTTATGGAGAAGAATACCATCAGGAGATTGTTTATGAGAGGTTGTTAATGGCACAAGATGCGGGAGCAGACCTAATCTCATTAAGTGATACTACGGGAGAAGGAACGACTCAAAAAGTGATTGAATTATGTCAAATGATGACAGAAACAGCAACAGTTCCTTGGGGCGCGCATATGCACAGTACTTATGAAGATGCAATAATTAAGACACAAGCTGCAATTAGTGCAGGATGTACTCGAATTGACACAGCTTTAAAAGGCTTTGGCGGTTGTCCTTTTGCCTCGGATGCATTAATCGGCAATATGCCTACGGAGAAAGTACTTACAGCCATAGAGGATATGAAAGGCTATACACATCAATTAGATCCTCTTGAAATTGAAAGTGCATATAATAATGCCATGAAAGTTTTT
>TARA_Y100000385_G_scaffold244093_3_pt1 | contig 10026 bp, 4 predicted proteins | sample TARA_Y100000385 | Tara Oceans TARA_Y100000385 (sample SAMEA2620980) | marine metagenome | biome: marine biome (ENVO:00000447); feature: surface water layer (ENVO:00002042); material: "saline water (ENVO:00002010), including plankton (ENVO:xxxxxxxx)" | depth 5 m
AAATTAATTATTTAAGTAATTGTACTTCAGATATAAAAAGTCAAATTGATTCAAAAGAAAATATATTAACAGGAGCAGTGACAACAGTATTTAATAATAATTTAGATGGAGACATAATGCTAATTTCAAATACATCAGGTAAATTAGATAAATCCACCTATGGAAGTACAAGTGTAACAAATTTAGATAATTGTACACTAGATATACAAACAAAATTAGATGATTTAAATAGTAATCTAAGTAGTATAAATCATATGTATATCAATGAAGTACATAATATAATTGAAAAATGGACAGTACCTACTGATATTTCATCTATTACTTCTGTGTCAGGATTATCCGGTAGTTATGTATTAAAGGTCGGTGAAGAAAAAACTATTAGATTAATATTTACAAGTGATACATTATTTCATACAGATGAAATTACAAAGTTGATTAAACATATAAAAATTACAGCCCTAGGTGGTTCATTTTTAAATTTAAATTTATTAACTTCCGGTATAGTTATAAATAAATCTAATTTGACAATTTATTTAAATTATACAGCGAGTATGGTAACACAGCATAACATTGAAATAAGACTTAAAAGTCCAAATGCCATAGGTTTGGGAACTACTAAATATATATTAAATACATCAATTTTATCTTCAAATGTTACAAATTAAAATTTACTTTTTTAAATTCCTAGATATGTATAAGATCTTTTTTTTTATATATTATAAATATAAAAAAAAAAATGGCATTGAATATAACTTTATTAGGAAATGCGATTAAGGCTGAGATGAATTTAGTTTCTGAAAATGATATTACATTATCTACTACAAATACTCAAAATTTATTAAATAATAAACAATCTACGATAACAGGTTCATTAGAAGATATTACTACAAGTAATTTAAGTAGTTCCCGTCCTATAGTAACAGGAAGTAGCAGTAAATTTCAAGGATCAAATTTCAATAGTAATTTATTAGAAAATTTAAATAATGTTAGTACATCTATTCAATCTCAAATAGACGAGAAATTAAATATTCCAACAGGTGCGATTTCAAGTATTGTTAATAATAGTTTAACAGGGAATAAAATATTAGTTAGTAATGGAGGTAAAATAGATGTATCAACAATTGATAAATCTAAATTTGATTTTTTATCATCAATTAATTCAAATATAAAAACACAAATTGAAATTAGAACCAATCTACTTAATAATATAAATAATTTAGTAGTTGATAGTAATAATAATATTGTTCAAAACCTTCCACCTACAGGAATTTTATCTATTGTAAATTTATCATCAATTCCAGTACCTTATATTTTTGTAAAAAAAAAACTAAACTCATTACGTTTACAATTTGAGGCCCAACAATCTTTATTTTCAGATGATATTAATAAATTAATACATTCTATCGAAATAACAAATAATGGTATTACAAGTAATATAAATTTATCTACATCAGGAATAGTAATTGATAGAGGAAATAAAACAATAGATTTTAATTATACTCCTAATAATAATTTACAATATGATATATCTATAAAATTAAAAAAATTAGATTTATCAGGTAATAATGGAGGAATTTTAAATACGAATTATAATATATCTGTATTACCTTCCCAAATATTTGAATTTCCTATTTTACAAGGAACAACCAAAAATATTAATACTGAAATAACATTAGGAGAAACTATAGAAATTATTTCTTCATTTAGTTATATTTTAGGAACAGATTTAAATATTACAGGAGTTGTAAATGATGGAAGTGAAATAAATCCTGTAATAAATTTTTCAAATAAATCTGCGAATCAATTTATTTATAGATTTGTAATAGCAAATGATGCTATTCATTCTTGTACACTAACAATAGAATATTTTGGATTTACTTGTGATTATACATGGACATCAATAGGATTTTCAATTACAGATAATGATATTTATAGTTTTCCAACAACTTTTACGTATGATGGAACATTAAATGGATATGATACTGGTTTACATATGAAAATTAATAATGAAAATACTCTTATACTAACATTTTTAGGTGGTGATAAATTACATAACAGTAATATAGCGAATCAAATAAATAATATATCTTATAAAACAGGAAGTAATGGATCAATTACAAATGTATTAAATAGTGATATTGAAACTATAGATCCTGTAGCAGAAAGTATAAAAATTAATAAAATTATACCTGATACAAATGATGATGTTTATATCTATGTAACATTAATAGCTCCTGACTCTACAATAATGAGTTCTCCATTAATAATTATAATTCCAAATACTGAATTAGCACCTGATATTTACACAGCACATATGTTTTATTTATGGGATAATGATTGGGATAACGATGGTGTATTAAATAGTAATAGTATTATACAATGGTCTAGTAGTCATGTTGCAAATTACAATTTAGGATATCATAGTTATTTAAATGGTGCAGCACATTCGAATGCTGCTGGAGGGATGGGAGTAAGAGATATGTTTGTAGATGGACATACTACATATGGTGTAAGACACAATAATACATGGGAAACTACTACCTACACTGTACCTGGTACAGGTATTGTTTATAAATTACCTAAACAACGAGAAGGAATAGGACCCTATATTCAATATTGGTATTTCTATCTAGCTCCGTCATTCATAACAAATACTTATCATTCTAGTGCTCCAGGTAGTTGGGCTACTACCGCTACATCATCTTCTGATGGAGATTCAAGTATAAATATGTTATACATGATACAATGCAATGATTCTAATATGGGAACTCAACCAGGTATGTGGATATTCCACCGAAGTGGTGGTCAAATTGGGGATGTGAGAATAACACGAAATACGAAACAGTGGTGGGGATTAGAACATTTTACTACAGATCAAACAAATGGAGTATCAATAGAAGATTGGGTTTATGGAACTAATGCTGATAAAAATAAAGAATATGCCTTTCAAATAGGATATATAAATTCATCAAAACATTCTTGTGTATTTAGTGGAGCAGAGGTTCCATTAGTAGATGGATATTTATATATATTTGAAATAAGACATCTAACAACTGTTAATCATAGTACAGGGCGTCATACTGGTACTGTTTTAGAGGTAGGAATAAGATATTGGGATGGTACTAATTGGAATAAAGTCAATACTAAAACTTGTAAATTTGAATTTTCTAATGCTCTTGAAGGAGCAATTAATTTAGGAAATCAACCAGGTTATCCAACTGCTTCATACATGGCACCCATAAGTTGGATGGCTCATTTAGTTTCAGATCATACTTGGACTAGTGAGAGAACTAAAGTATATAATTTATTAACTAATAGATATACAAATACATCTTTAACATCTTCTCAATTAAGTTGGTAAAATAAATTTCTGTTTTTTAAAAAAAAATTAATATTTTTATATGTAAATTTATATATTATGTCAATTACTATTGAAGAATTAACAAATACTATAAATAACGCAGTCTCTTTAGGATCATCAACTAAATTTAATTCTGATACGAGTACATTTCAGACCCAAATAGATAATAAAATAGCTCCTATAACTAATGGTAGTTTAACATCCGTTTTAAGTAATAATTTAACCCCATCAAAAATTTTAGTATCTGATAATAATGGTAAATTATCAACAAGTACAATTGATAGTTCTAAATTACTTTTTTTAAAAGACATTACTAGTAATGTACAAGGTCAGTTAAATTCAAAACAATCTACAATTAATGGATCTATCAATTCAATTTTAAATTCAAATTTTGTACCTGGTAAAGCAATAATAACAAATAATACAGGAGAGTTAGAATCTTCTACTTTAGATACAACTCAATTAGATTTTTTAAGTAATATTTCAACTGATCTTCAAACTAACATAGATTTTTTGCTTATATCTAGTAATAATTTAAACACATTGTGTATTAATTCTAATAATGAAATAAAAAAATGGAATTATCCTTCTAATATAATAAGTATTACATCCCTATCATCACTTCCAACTACAATTATTTTCGTTAAAGATAAAATGTGTAGTGTAAGATTAAAGATGGATAATGACTTATACACTACTAATATATCAGATTTAATAAGTGAAATTATAATTACACCACAAGGAGAATCCGCAATAAATTTAAATTTGCTAAGTTCTGGTATAGTTATTGATATAAACAATAGTACTATAGATTTTAATTATCAAGCAACTAGTGAAGTACAGCATGATATAACTATTAAACTTAAAAGTCCAAATATATTAAATTTAGGTGTTACAATTTACACTTGTAACATTTCTGTATTACAATCTAATATATTTTCATTCCCATTAACATTAACTAGTACTACTAAAAATTCTCCTTATGATATTAGTGATATTACAGTTGGTGAAACAATAACTATGACTTCTACATTTTCTGAAGCTCTTAACAGTAGTATAATACCAAATATAGTAATAAATGATACTAGTAGCAATTTATTAATAATTTCATCTAACATTTCTGGTTCTGATGTTATATATTCTTTTACAATTGCCAATGATGCCGATCATTCTGGTACAATAACATTACATTTAGGAGATGTATCACATAATTATAATTGGGCTACAGGATTATTAACTGCAAATAGTCATATTTATCAATTTTCTAATTATTTTTCAGTTACTGGAACAATTAGGGGATTAGAATCAAATCCTATAATTCTAACTTTTTCTGGTGGTGATAATTTACATAGTACTACTATAGATTCACAGATAGAATATATTAAATGGCATCAAGGTTCTGGTGATCAAACTATTTCTTCATCTAATTTAACAATTGATACAACTAATAATACTATTACTATTAATAGTTTTACACCACCGGAATGGACTATTGATTTAACTTTTAAAATAAAATTAAGAGGTCCTGATTGGACTATATCTAATTCTGTATTAAGTTCTGAAATTACCAGTATTGTATCTGCTAGTAATATTCTAACTGGTAATACCTATTATGTACACGAACCGGGATATTACTATGAAGTTCAACCCAATAGTAGTGGTGTTAGAGCAACATTTATGGATGCAAGTAATACAACGAGAGCTATGACTATATGTTTTTGGATTCGTATTCCTGCAGATTCTAAATATTATAGATTAACAAGTGATAGTGCTACATCTTGGACTTTATACGGATTAACAAGTGATATGTTTGGATATACAGGAGGTACGAATGCTCCAATATCGAATGGTTTACCATTCATATCAGGAGTACAAACAAGTGTAGTCGATCCTGTATATGGATCTATATACAATGCTAAAAATAGGCGTTTTGTTAATATGTTTGGTGCTAATAATTGGAATTATAATCATGGTCGTGATGCGTTTTCCCATAATAGTACAGCAGTAATTAGTACTTGGTATTCAGTTCCTTATGGAATGGGAATGGGTTCTGGTTATTATAATACAAGTCAACAATATAGTGATTGGAGAGCAGATATATATAATAGAGGTAGCGCTCCGGCACTTGCTTTTAATGATTGGGCATTTATAGGTTTTAAAGTTGGAAGTAATAATCGTTTTGTTCAATTTATTGGCGATAAAAATAATCCTGTTTTAGAGGGAGCGTCTACTCCAGGAAAGTGGAATCATTTCACTCATGATGGAAATTTGTATGGTGTGCCAGCAAGTAATGAAATAGGTGATATATTAAATTTTTCTCCACAACACTGGAGTTATACTAATTATTCTACCACAGCAGATCTTCATATCGAAGATTTGATTGTTATTCATGATGAATTAACATTAACAGAGTTAGATAATATTAGATTGAATGGAATAAGTTCAGATGCGCCTGGAGTTGCTGCTCATTGGTTTAAACGTGGGTCTCTTAATGATGCTTCACCTACTGGATCTAATTTATTAAAAAAACAGTCAACAAATAAATCAAATAGTCTTGTAACAGTACCTACCTAATTTTAAATTAACTAAATTTTAAATCTAGTTAATTTAAAATGAATAATATTATTTATTTAGATAATAATATATTATGGCTCTTACATTAAATCTTTTAGCTGGTCATGTAAAAAATAGTGGCTCTTTACTTTCAGACACGGAATTGGCAACTAATATATCTGTTTTTGACAACCAAATAAATAGTAATATGCAAGATAAAATTACAGGTGCAGTATCTGAAATATTAAATACAAATATTACACCATTTAAACCTTTAGTAACAAATTCAGCTGGAAAAATAATAGAATATCCAGATATAAGTTCAACTGAATTGGGATATTTACATGGATCTAATTCGGATATCCAATCACAAATAAATTCTAAAGAAACAAATATTTCATCAGAATCAGCTATAAGTAATTTAATTAATACTAATCTTCCGGACGGTACTGTACTTGTATCAGATGAAAATGGAAAATTAGTTTCATCTAATATAACTGTTGATGAAATTAATAAAATAGATAATGTTAATGATTCTATACAAACACAATTAGATAATATTTTAACTAAAGCGAATAAATTAAATACCATTACTATTAATCCTGTTAGTAAAAAAATAAATATTTGGACGACACCTACGATTACATCAATTGAAACTTTATCAAATTTACCTACACTATTTTTATTAGTTAAAGATAAAATAACAACTCAAAAATTTATAATAAATATTAGTAATGATTTTCATACATCTGTTGTTAATAATTTAATAGATAGTATAGAAATTACAGTAGATAGTGTGACAACTTCATTAAATTTAACCTCATCAAATATTATCATTGATACATCAGGTAAAACTATTAGTTTTTCCTATACAGCTACTAGTTTATCCTCTCATTTTATATCACTCAAATTAATGAAACCAAATATTACTGGACTTAATCAAGAATATGATACGTTAATTTTTACTATTCCTACTTCAAAAATTTTTAATTTTCCTACATTAGACTCTAACACTAAAAATATTTCTTCAGGAATAACATTAAATGAAACATTGACTGTAACATCAGTATTTAATGAAACATTAAATACTAATTTCAATAGTTCTATAAATATTTTAGATACTATAACTACAAGATCATTAGATTCATCATCTATATCTACTAATGATAAAAATTTAATATATTCTTTTGAAATACAAAATGATACAGATCATTCTGGAGAAATAACATTAACTTTTGGAGATATAAATCAAAATTACAATTGGTATGCTACAGGTTTTTTAACTGCCGCAAGTCATATTTATACTTTTGCTAATAATGTTTCTTATGATGGTAGTAGTAATGGAGTTGGAAACGGATTTGATATTACACAGAATATATCTAGCGAATTACTTTTAACATTTAGTGGAGGTGATGGATTACATGGAATTACGTTTAATGCTCAAATTCATTCTATAACCTATACTACAGTTAATACTGGTACAACAAAGAATGTTACAGAATCACAAATAACTTATATTGATCCTGTAATGAATAAAATATTACTTAATAATATAATTGTAGAAACTAGAGAAAATGTTAATTTTCAGATATATTTAAAAGGTCCAGATAGTACAGTACAATCAACTGCGTTAGAATTTATTATACCTGATAGTAAAATAAAACGTGATTTTATAGATATTTCATGGAATGCAAACCATGTTTCTAGTGGTTGGTCATTCGCAAATGCCTCTAGTAAAGAAATTACAAATACTTTAAATCCGAACGATACAATTAAAATTAATACTCCGGCCCCATATGGCCATGGCTATTCAGCATTACCCGGTCAATTTTTAGAAGGAGACTTTGAAATAGTTATTGCTAATTATGGTATGGGTTATCAATATGCAATGTTATATATTACGAATGATTCAAACGCAACTATTTCTGATTTTGATAGTCAATATCCTAATATTTCTGATTATAGTTCTATTACAGCACCACATCAAATGAAACCTGGAGGATCGTTTCAAGCTGATTTTCTTGTACAATATAACACTGATATAACAGGATTCAGTGGTGCAACATATAGAGCATTAGCAGGCTATACTAATAATGGAAGCGCTGCTTGGGGTGGTAGAATATATTTTCAAGGTACTCAGCATCCTTTTAGAAATATTTTTGTAAAATATAAACGTGAAGGTACTAATTTTTCAGCTGTATGGAGTCAAAATGGGCCTACTGGGCCTTGGATTACAGATAGATTCGGTATACCACAATTTGGTTTTGATATTAATTATTCAAATATACACCAAATACCTAATGGTTATAATAAATTATTAATAGGATTTGCTAATACACAAAATGCTACTGCACAAGCAGCGGCATGGCCTAAATATAATATTATTCTTGATTATGGTAAAATGAACGCATTGAAATTAGCTAAAGAAAATGCTTTGAACATAATTGGAGCTAGTTCAACGATAGAAACTATAAATGCTAAATATTTTAGAATGAGAATTATAAATCCAATTGATAACAATCATTGTTCTTGGTTTCATCGAATTGGTTTTTATTCTAATTATAATAATGCTAAAACTGATATTGGTAATTTTACTTCAGATCCAAATCAAAGTTGGAATTGGAATGGTCAAGATGACCCATTTTCTGAAAATCAAGATTTAATTAGATGGAGATATAAAACTAATACTTCAAATATACAACTTGTTGCACACATCTATCCGTCAAGAACTACTGATCAAGTTCTTAGAAATGCTCCTTATACACTTAATCTTACTGGTTCTAATCCAAGTCCAACATGGGTTAATAATAATGGTTTTCATAGATTAAGTAGTTTTCCTGAATATTTATTAACCGTTGAATTTGAACTTGTTGGAGGAAATTATCAAGATATTCAAGTTATAAAATTTGGTAATATGAGAAGATATGGCTATTCTAAAACACAAATAGAATTTTACACAAGTCCTGATAATTCTACGTGGACTCAAGTTTATTGTTATTACTATCCTGATCCTACTAATACTTCTACTAAATTATATACTCATCAAGGTCCTATTGAACATAATATAGATCAAGTAGCAACGTATCCCACTCCCGCTAATCTTAAAATGGCTAATTTGTTAAACCCTGCTTCAGGGTCAATTACAATGCCACAAACAAATGACCCTGTTTATGGTTTTTTAACAACAACAGCTCCCTAATTAGAATAATAATATTATATAATTCAATAAAATTTTATTTTGATTTAATGATTCAGATTAATTTAGATAACTATATTAATATGAATATTAAAAAAATATTAAAATATTTTACTATAATTTTGTTTATTATAATATTTGTAATTTATGGAATAAAAATGAATAAAGAAAATTTTGCTGAATCACCTATGATCTACGCTGGTCAATTACCTACAAAATGTCCGGGATGTTATCAAATAGGTCATTTTTATAATCCATTGTTAGATGGTGTTGATAACGATGGTGATGGTATTATAGATCATCCTAAATTAATTAAATAAATTTATTTAATTTTTTTTAGAATTTCTTCCGATGTTTCTAATGCACCTTCTATCCAAGCTTGTCTGAATGAATAACATTCACCTGTTATATATATATTTTTTTTTGGTATTGGTTGTAATATTTTTTCATATATTTTTTCTGAATTATATCCTGGTCTATAAAAATGTGCTCCATTTTCCCAATAATGACATTTTATATATATAGGTTCTGGAATCTTATATATTGGAAACATATTCTTTAAATGTCTATTTATGTCAATTTTTAATCTACCTAAATCATTACTCTGTTTCCAATATTGAGCCATAAAAGCATCACTATATGATATCATTATTAATCCTTTATCCTTATCGATTGGAATAATATATTGAATCGGATTATCTGTTGTAATTTTTCCTAAATTATAAAACCAAACTTTATTATCTTTATTTTTTGGATAAATTGCATAAATTCTTGTTAAATCATATCCTATAACTGAATTTAATTCTTTGCTAATACAATTTAATTTTTCAATCTTCATTAAAGATACTTTAGGAACTGCTAATACTAAATTCTTACAAACGTAAAAACTCTCAGAAATAACTTTTGAAATTTTTTT
>TARA_Y100000385_G_scaffold290021_1_pt1 | contig 10022 bp, 10 predicted proteins | sample TARA_Y100000385 | Tara Oceans TARA_Y100000385 (sample SAMEA2620980) | marine metagenome | biome: marine biome (ENVO:00000447); feature: surface water layer (ENVO:00002042); material: "saline water (ENVO:00002010), including plankton (ENVO:xxxxxxxx)" | depth 5 m
GATCTTAATCTAATGAATGAATTAAATATATTAAATAAATATTTATTTATAGATAATAACATTGAAACATTTAAAAGATATTTTAATGAATTAAATTATTATAATGAAATTATAAAATTAAGAGATGTTACTGATTTTATAACAGAAGAAGATATAAAAGAAGATTATAAAGAAGAATTAAATATTGATACTGATCTGGATGAATATATACAAAAAAAAATGGAAAAGATTAAAGAATTACATACTAAGCTCAAATATTATATATTATTGAAAGAATATCTACAAAATATTTATGAAACTAATACAGATATATATAATGATGTTGTTGGAAAAAATGATTATTATATTAAAAAACAAGAAGATGTATTAAAAAATACAGTATCTATGTTTAAAAATACAAAAGATCCAGATTTAGTTAGTAATATTTTTAATTTATCACGCAATATTGGTTTTGTTAATGATAATATCGTTTTTATTAAAGGAACCGAAAATTTAGGAAGAATAATCGATAATACTAATAGTGAAAAATTAAAGATACAATTATTATTTAATGATGATAAAATAGTTATAAAAAGTATAAAAGAAGTTGAACCATACCTTTCATTATCTAAAAACAAATTTATACTTGATAAAGTTTTTAATAATATTTATATAAATTCACAAGTTCTTGATAAATTAAAATTAGAAGCTGGAATAGATATTGATTTATCGGTTTATGATATAGATATTGAAACAAAAATAAATCAATTTTCAAATAGACAAAATATATTAACAGGTGATTTTTTACAATCACTACCAGATATAGATAATATAACTAGAGAAGAATTACGAGATATAATATTAAATATACATGATATGACAATCAATAAAATTAAAAAAACTATTAAAAATAATGAACAATATGATGAAATACAAAATAATGATTATTTAAAAAAAATGGTTAATATTATCACTAAAAGTAATATTAATACAGAAGATATTGTATTTGTATATGAATATCCAAAAAAAGAAGATAATTATTCACCACTCTCACTTTATTATGGTAAAGATCCAATTATAATAGAAGATAATGATTATCCTTCGCTATTACATTATTTCAGTTCTAAAGGAACATATAATGAATATAAACATCTTTTTTTTAGTGATAGTGATGTAGGGACTGAAAATATAAAAGACAATTTTAAAAGGGCATATTATATGAAAAAAATAATGGAAAAAAAGGATCCATTAAAAAAATATGGGATTAAAAAAAATAATATATCAGAAGAAGAATATTATATTAATTGTAAAGAAATACTATTACAATATATTACTGATAATAATCTAGAAGATCTATTAAAATCAACTGATGATAAGTATATAGTTTATGTAGATAAAAATAATAATCCAGGATATTTATATGGCAAATATATCAACAATAATGTTTATGGATTTAATCTAATAGGTAAATATTTAATGGAAATTCGTGATATAATAAATAATACTAAAATTGAAACAGATATTGAATTAGATAGTGATATAGAACTACCATATTATAAGAATATGAGTAATAATGGTTATGATTATAGTAATAAAGTAATTTCTAATTATTATTTATTACAATCATTAGAAAAACAATGTGGTGATTATTATATTGAAAGTATTGATAGTTTAGAACTTAAAGAAAAGTGTGATAACTATCTAAATAAAATTGGACTATTTAGATATATTTTAAATGATTCATGCGATGTAAGAATATTAGAAAATTATGGACAATTTGTCCAACCATTTAATATTTTAGGTCGTCGTTATTATAGTATTAATCATGCTATTTTAGGTTTAAAATATATGTATTATAATGATCCTAATTTATCACCATATTATACTAAATTATTATATGATTGGGGTAAGAGTTTTAGTTTACCAGAAGGTAAAGAAATATATGAATATGACCATTATTTAATGAATTCTATTGAAATATTAAATTTAAAACCACCAATTAATATAGATAATATACCAGAGTATTGGAAGAAAATATCTAATAATGATATGGTTTTAGGGAGTATAATACATAAATATTTATTATTTTGTAAATTTAATGGTTATGAAATATTTAAGTCATTGGCAATAATCTTGAAAGATGTATGTATATACGAGGAAATTAAAAATACGGAGTTAATTAAAAATTATGATATAATGGAAGTTTTTAATTTTATAAGTAATGGTGGTGTAGATTGTTATTTTACAAATATAATGGAAAATTTAATATTAGATACTGATGATTATTATGCTATGGTTATAGATACTATAATTATAAATTTAATACATCAAAATAGGGAGTTAATAATTAAAAATATTACAAATTTAATAAGTATAGTATCAATAGATAAAATAATAGAAAAAATAGATGTCTATCATATAACAAGGACACAAATAGTTGGATATATTGGTGATAATTTTATGTCTATATTAAATAATATATTTAAGAGTTATATTGAAAAACACTATTATGAATTTATAAAATATATTACAGATGAGTTAAATAAGAATGGTGATAATATAAATAATAGTGATAAGGAATATATATTATCAATAATAAAAATATTAGAAAATGATAAATCTTTAACTATAGACAATATTGAAGAAAAATTAAATGAATATGGTATATTTTATATATTAGAAGATGATCATGAAGGTGATCATGAAGTAGAAATCGCGAATGATAATATTGATATAAAATTACAAATTGAACGTGATAGGATTATTGATTTATTTGATGGTATTGATTATGAAAATAATCATATAAATAATGGTCCTTCTATAAATAATAGTAATCACAATTTCTATTGGTCTATAAAAGAATTTCCAGTTGTTGATTATGATACAAATATTATAACAATATTAGAGAGTTTGGGTAATGACTATGATAAAAAAGAAACAAAAATAAATATTAAATATGATCATGAAGAACCAGTTATGGGTAAATTTAACATAAACAAAGTAAATGATTTAGAATCAGAAATTATAAATTTAGAAGAAAATGAAAATATAATTATTGCTAATATAGAAAATGATAAATTGAAAATAGATAATAAGCTAAATAGTGATACATGTATATTAATTAAATATAGTGCTAAATTAGATAATGGATTAGAAGAACATAGATATTTAAAATTATTATTAATAGAAGAGGGCAATGGAGGTAACGATGATAAAATATTTAAGTTTCCATAATAGTTTTTAATTATTTAAAATGATTTAAAGTTTATGACTATCATATATATATGATGTTTGATAGTGATAAAGTATTTATGGAAAAATCACAAGAGAAAGATATTCCTCTTAAAGATTATAAAGAAAGGGAATATTCTCCAATTGATTATAACCTATATTTTTTTAATGAAAAATTTAATGATCAGATTAATGGTCAAATTAATGGTAATCTAAATGATGATAGTGAATATAAAAAAATGAATGAATTTAGAAGTATTTCATTTAATAATGAATTTTATCTTCCATTTTTGGATAGAAAATATAAAATAAATCTATATGGTAATAATATTAAAAAGGATCCTTTTGATTATCCACAAGAACTATTAAACGAATTTTCCTATAATGAAATGTATGAAGAATTTATGGAAAATGAAAAAGAATTAAATGAGATGGATGATATTAATTATAATGATGACATTATGATTAAAAATCTTGATTATTAGGTCATACATTATGATTAAAAATCTTGATTATTAGGATTCACTTATAACTTTAGGATTACTTGGACATGGAACTACAGAAGGTTTATATTTATAGCATCCACCATCATGTTTTTGATAAATTAGGTGGTCGGCATTATCGGGTGTAGGGTATCTATAGATTAATTTAGGCATTGGTGTAGTTAGGTATATCATAAAGATAGTAATAATAAAAGCACCAAGGAAAAGATTAATATTTGTTTTATAAAGGGGATCCATTATATTATTATTAAGAAAATTATTAAAATATAAAGTATAATATAATGGAATTAAATTTTTTTAGTATACTATATATAATTTGGGGAATTGCTTTAGGATTAATTTTTAAGAGGAGTTGTGTTAATCGCAATTGTATAATATATAAGGCACCACCATCAGAAGAAGTCCAATCATCTGTATATAAATTTGGGGATAGATGTTATTCTTTTAATTCACATGATGTAAAATGTAATAAAAATCCTATACAAGAATAAATAATAATAATATATAATATATGATAGTTTTATTAATAATATTAGCTTTAATTTCAATGTTTGGAATATATATAGGATATTTAGAAAATTTATATAATAAATGTAGTGATATAGAATGTAATAAAAATAAATAAATTCGTTTTATTTTCTTTAGTTTTTTAAGCTTACCATATATAAATAATGGACAAAGCTACCGATATTACAACATTACCTCTAAGTGAAAATAACAATCAAACTTCTAAAGATGCCTCTAATGAACTTGTTAATAATATAATTAACGAAATTAAAAATAATGAAGAAGGTGGTGGAATGCAAATGGATATTAATGAAGGTGGACAAGTTCCTCCAGCGGTTCCACCTATGTATAATCCCCAAATTCCTCCACAAATGGATCCAAGTAATGATGGTATTCCATTTAATTTAGACAATAACTATCCTGCTCAAGTTGAAATTAATAATGAAAGTGATGATATGGTAACAAAAATAATTAATAAATTAAAAAATCCCTTAGTTGTATTCTTTATATTATTTATTATGTTATTACCATTATTAGATAAATATTTATCAAAAGCTGTTCCTAAATTATATGTAAACAATAATAATCTATCAATAATAGGTGTTCTTGTTAAAAGTATTATAGGAACTTTATTATTTTATCTTTCAACATTACTATAAATTTTAATATAGATGATTAATTTTTCTCTTATATACAATATAATGTTAGATATTTTTAATTTAGTCTTAGGATTATTAACCTTAACATTCTACTTTAATAAAGTAATAAATAAATTTAACCCATGTCTTAACATAATATTGATATCCTTATTTTTAATAGCCTATTCTATGGATAAGACACAATATCTATTAGGTTCTATTGTAGTTATTATCCTATTTTACTTTTTAGTTCCAAGTAATAATAAAGAAGGTTTCCAAACATCAAAAACTACATATCATTTAATTGATAATGTAGATACTATCTTATTATCAGAAGAAAGACGATCAGATAAATCAAAACCATTAGTTTATCAATCATTATCACAAAAAGATATAAGAAAAATAAAAAAAACAGGCAAATATAGTTATCCAGGTGAAAAGAGTGAAAAAAATTTAGAGATGATTGATAATAAATTTGATACTACAGAAAGTAAAGATAATGGTTGGAGAATTGTTAAAAATATTAATAATTTAGGAGAACAAGATAATAAAAGTCAAGAAATGATTATTTATTCTATACAAAAAAATGGTAATGGCTATGGTCTTGTAAGAATGGATAGCTCACAAGAAAAAAATGAAGAAGAATATATTATGAATAAATTAGTAGCTCATAATAAAAAGAAAGGTAATGAAGTAGAAGAGGTTTCTTCGCAAAATAATCCAAAAGGTGTTGAAAATTTTGTATCAAAACGTAAAAAATCAAAAAAAAGCAAAAAAAAGAAAAAATCAAGTAGAAAAAAGAGAAAATCTTATGGGTTTGATCAAGATTTTAGTGTAGATGAATCATTTATCAATAATAAAGAAACATTAGGAGATGTATATAGATCATTAGACCCAGAACAAGCAAAGGGTTTAAATTCAGATACGAGGGAATTATTAGAAACACAAAAAAATCTAATGAATACATTAAAAGAAATGGGACCAGTATTAACTCAGGGTAAAGATATTATGACAACTTTTAACAAATATTTTGGTAAAAAGTAAATAAAGAATAAATTAAGTTTTGGTTTAAATTTTTTATATAATAATTTATGATTATATAATAATTTATGATTATATAGTAATATGAAAACAATTATTTATATTTTTATATTACTTGTCATATTTATGTTAGTTCGTAGTATGATTATAGAAACTAAAGAATATTTTAATGAAAACGAATGTAAACGTCTATCTGATGAAGAATTTAGCGATTATATACAACAAAAAGTAATGAATGACTTTGGAAGAAATGAGGAAAAAAATAGTATGGTTACCTATAAAATTGGTGATCCTACATCATTTTATAAATTAAAAAAAAGTGGAGAAAACTATATAAATGAACCATTTGATTCAGAGGTAACTGATCAACTAGATAGTTATATAAATTTATCTGAAGGGAAAATAATAGTTCCAGCATGTAAAAAAGGTTTTTTTGGAGATAACTGTAATAGTCAAATTAATTTATATGGTTGTGAATTTAATAGAAATGAAAATGAAATAGATTTTGAAGGAACACTAATGGGATCATCACCAAAATATTTTTTTCATTCTGAAATTGGTGGAGTACTGGGAAGTATGATTGGTTTTATTTTATTATCATTATCTGGAAAAAAATTTAAAAAAGAAATAAGTAAATATCCGCATGGTTTCGGAGAATTTAAATATGGTAAAACTTATCCAGTATCAAATAAAGATGGTAAAATAGTAAATATTTCATATTATGATCAATATAAAGATTTAGAAGCACAAAGAGATATATTAGAAAAGGAACAACAGAAATTAAATAAAGAGGAGAGTGAACAAACAAAAAATGAAAAAAAAATTGAAACAATTAAAAAAAATATAGCCATACACGAGAAAACAGTAGAAAATTATGAAGATTTATTAAAAAAAGTAAGGGAAAAGTTTGACGAAGATGGTGAACAAAATAATATTAGTATAAATGATTATATAGAGGATTTTGATAAAAAAGATATACCAGCTTATAACTCTGGTTTTAGAAATCTTATATTTTATGGGTTTAATAGTAAATTAACATATGAATGTAGGGATAGTATAGAATCATTGGCTAAAGAAGACCCAAGTATATTATTTTTATCTAAAATATTTAATTGTATAGATATAAAACCAAAGGGAGATGATAAATTATATTCCCTACGGTTTGTCACAGTAGACGATAGTGATAATCCACCCCATAATGCGGGTAATTTACAAGCATATGAAATAAGTGAATCCTTTCTCTAATTTATTTTTCTCCTATTTATATATGTATAGTATATTTATTCTTTTATTAATACTTTGCCTATTGTATTACCTTAATATAAATTATAAAGAACAATTTATAAATGATATTGATAAGGTAATTACTGAAAAAATGAATGATATTGATAGTAGTGTTCAAGCACCAGAATTGCCAGATTTAAATAAATTACAGGCACAAATAATTAAACAAAATAAACCCGTTATTGAAAAAAGAACATATGAAACTGGAATCATGAATAAATGTAAATTTATAGCTGGAGATAAAGATAATAAATGTAATGATATGGTATATACTAAATTTTCTGGAGCAAGTTTAGGTATAGGATCAAATACAATACAATGTAATGGCGAGAAAATGTTAAAGGATCGGTGTAAAGCAATCAGTCTTATTAAAAATGGTAAAATAGATAAAATTGTTATAACACATCATGGTGAACATTACAAAAAGGTTCCCAAAGTAAGTATTGGTGGTAATGCTAAATTAAAGGCACATATGAAAGGTGGTAAAATTACAAAAATACAGATATTAAATAGAGGTAGTGGTTATAAATCATCACCACAAATAAATGTAGAAGCACCTAATAAATTTAATTATTGTAATTTATGTTGTACAATTTGATGTGTTCCAATTTGATTTTTAAATAGTATGTATATATATATATGATTAAACCAATTATTATATGTAGTATTATCTTTATTATTATAGGTTTAATATTTCTAAAATTATATAATAGTATATCCTTAAAAAAACAATCTAATCTAAATGAAAAAATATATTTTACGAATAAATATAAATTTCAATATAGATTATTTTTATTAGCACTTGGAGCCTTTTTTAATAAATATAAATCTAATAAAGAAAATGGTGATATTTCTGAAGATACATATGATAAAGAAGCCCTTTATTGTATATTATATAACTCTTATAGAATTTTTGGCCAAGTAAAACATACGGATAATACATTATATGAATTTACATTTAATACATGGGGATTTTATTTACCAAATACTAATATAGATGAAAATGATCCACAAAAAATAGGTAAAATAACATATAGTAATCATCTAAATAATAGTTTTGTTCAAGATTACATAAAGAAAAATGGTAGAGTTAAAATAATAGAATTAGGATGCGGAACAGGAGCTGGTGGAAATTTAATATCTAATTTAATTGATTGTGAATATACGGCAGTTGATATGCAGAAAGCTGCTATAGAAACGTGTAAACGATTATTTATTCCAAATAATAATAATTTAAAATGTATTGAATCTAATATATTAGATTTAAAGTTAGATGAAAATAGTTTTGATTTTGTTATAATTAATGAAACACATATATCAGAAATGGAATATTTGACAGAAGAAGATAAAAATGTATTTGATATTGTCTTTAAAATATTAAAAAAAGATGGTTTACTATTATGGGGTAATTGTATTATAGATAAATTATGGGATACATGTATAAATTATATAGAATCAAAAGATATGAAATTATTAAAAAATACTGATTATACAAAAGAAGCTTTATTAGCAAGAGATATGGATTATGATAGAGTTGAACTTTATATTTCTCAAATAATGGATAAAATAACAATTACTAAAATACCTGTTATAGGAAATAAATTTAAAACTGATGTAGGACTAATGCTTAAAAACTTTTATAGACATCCAGGAACAAATATGTATAATACTATGAAAAAAGATGGTCGCGATTCATATAAACAATTAGTATTTCAAAAAAATTAAACAATATATATGTCAACAAATAATTTAACAATATATATATATGACTACTGATAATATTTTATTGTTTATAATTATTGTATTATTATTATTATTATATACAAAATCAAATAATATTAATGGACTATTACCTAATAATATGTTAAATAACATTAATAATACGCAACTATTACATAATAATACGGATCAAGCTATTGCTAATATAAATAATATAGAAGCTAATAAAGCTGAATTAGAAAATCTTAAGGAACATGTTATTGAAAATAAAATAAGGACAGAAATATTACAAGATAATAAAGATTCAGATATAATACGTTATAATAGAGTCCATGATCCACTAACCGCGCCTGAAAGAAGTTATCCATTTATGATGAATCGTAATAAAGTTCCAATAAATATTCAAACCAGAGGTGAATCAATGGAATATCAGCAAATTGGTTTTATACATAGTAATAGTGAAGAAGAAAAACTTATATATCCATTATATGGTAGACAAATATGGAGAGGATCATCTAAATGGACCTATTATACTGGAACTGATAAAATTCATCAAATTAAATTACCAATAATTCATAATAATAGACAATGTATGAGTGAATATGGGTGTGACCAACTATATGAAGGCGATGAAATAGATGTTCCACCATATAAATATAAATTTAAAGTTCAAATATATAATTTGGATGGTCCTAAATATATTCCATTATAAATATTACTATTTACTCATTTAATTTTTTTAATTATTTTTTTAAAAGTTATTTTAGATATTAATATTTTATTTTTAAAAGTTATTTTAGATATTAATATTTTATTTTTAATTTGGCTTATTAAATATATATAAAGAGTATCTATTTAATAATAGTAATGCCAGACTATTCTATTGATTTTTTATTAGAGTTTGGGGAGAAAAATACTGAACTTCTAGATCAATTGATATTAGATGAATTCCTAATAGTAAAAAAGAAAAATATACGTAAAAAGCCCATAAAATATAAGAAAAATAAAAATATTGAACATGATAAAGATATTAAATTTTTATTAAATAAATTATCGTGTTCAAATTTAGACGATATATATAAAAAATGTCAATGTGCTCTGAATAATGAGGATGATTTTA
>TARA_Y100000385_G_C13108226_1_pt1 | contig 10016 bp, 7 predicted proteins | sample TARA_Y100000385 | Tara Oceans TARA_Y100000385 (sample SAMEA2620980) | marine metagenome | biome: marine biome (ENVO:00000447); feature: surface water layer (ENVO:00002042); material: "saline water (ENVO:00002010), including plankton (ENVO:xxxxxxxx)" | depth 5 m
CTCTGCTATCTCGCTTCACGGCGGATTAAGGGTTACACAGGCGATATACTTGGGGGTTGCCAACAAATTAGCGAAATCGCGGCGCTTGCTACGCTGACTACGATCCTTTGACTCATGCCTTCGAAGCCGCGTCAAGCGCCATTGGAAATTGCAGCTCAAAAAAAGATAGATCTACTTTCTGACCAACTGATAAGCGGATACACCTGTTTTGCGGCTCCACAAACGGCATTCGCACAAAAATATCCCGCTCAATCAACTGATCCAAAACTGCTTTAGCAAAAGCTCCATCTTGGCCACAATCAATCGCCACAAAATTCGTCGCTGACGGCACTACTGATAAGCCTTGCTCGTTGGCGATCAGCTCAATTCGTTTGCGTCCCAGTTCTACAGATAAAACAGTATTACGCAGATGCTCCTGATCCTTTAGCGCTACCAGCGCGCCCGCTTGGCTGATGCGACACATGCCGAAATGGTTACGAATTTTGTTGAACCCATTAATTACTTCTTTTTGTCCCATGGCATATCCTACGCGGGCACCCGCCATGCCGTATGCTTTTGAAAATGTCCGCATTCGGATCACACGACGGTCATCTACATTCAAAGCAGGCGCAGTCCCTTTTGGGGCAAACTCAATGTAAGCCTCATCCAAAATGAGTAGGCAGTCGTCTGGTACTGCATCAATCGCAGTTTTGATCACATCTTCCGGATGAACCGTACCCATCGGGTTGTCCGGGTTCGCCAAATAGATTAGCCGAGCCCCAACCTCCACCGCCTTTTCCATGATCGCGACAGGGTCTTCGTAGTCACCATTATAGGGCACTGTTACCAAATCTCCGCCATATCCAGAAACATGGAAATTGAATGTTGGATATGCCCCAAGTGAGGTCACAACTTTTACCCCAGGCTCCACTATCATACGGCACAAATAGCCAAGCAATCCGTCAATCCCTTCGCCCACAACGATGTTGTCTGTGTCTACTTGATGATGCACCGCCAAAGCTTGTTTGAGGTCAAAATTTTCAGGATCTCCGTACTTCCAGACATCCGCCGCTGCATCAGCCATTGCAGCAATAGCCATAGGACTTGGTCCAAATACGTTCTCGTTAGCGCCAAGCCGCGATGAAAACCCACGTCCCCGTGCACGTTCTTGTGTTTCAGGGCCAACAAAAGGCACTGTTGCGGGCAAACTCGTCACCAAATCCGTGTAAATTGGCCCGCTCATCACAAAACCCCCAATAATTAAATCTGTGGACTTTCAACACCATCTAAACCACGCCTTCAAGGCCTCAAACACGTCTTTGGTCCCGACCTATTTACCAATAGCAAGAAAACCCTTATCGCGCACTTCTTGAACATCAACCCGAAAAGCAGTCAATCTTTTGGTGCTATAATTCACAAAATGCAGCACGCATATAACATTCTAAAGCTCGGCTACGACAAAGGTCAGGGCGAGCCTTGGCCACATCGACAAATTGGCTGATGCTAATTTTGTACGCACCGATTAAGCTTCAGAAATACGCACATCGAACCAGGACGTTAGCTGGGTTTTTAGCCAAGGGCTGAAATCCGATCGAATGCCATTTTGAGCGTATCAAGCTCAACACCCGCTCCCTCCAACCGATCACGATTTTCAGCCACTACGGCTTCAGGTGCATTTACAATAAATTTCTCATTAGCCAGCTTACCTTTCAGGCCTCCCATTTCCTTCATAAGTTTGTCCATTCCTCTTTTTAAACGGGCCTTTTCTTCTTCTATGTCTATGATATCCGCCAAAGGCAGACAGAACGATCCACCCTCGACCGGCAAAGTCACCGCCCCCTTCGGCGCAGTAATAGCCTCAGAAACCTCTTCAATCCGAGCCAAGCGCATAATCATCGGCAAGTTACGCTTCAATCCACTTTTTCCAGCATCATCTAATGACAATTGGATCAAGGGGATCTTAGCACCTGCATTAACCCGCATCTCAGAGCGAACCGAACGGATTTGCTCTATCAAGCTCAGCACCCAATTCATTTCACGGTCCGCATCAGCATCTACCAACTCAGCGCCGTAGGTCGGCCAGTCCGCGTGAATTAACATTTTCTGGCGATCCGCAATATCACCCCACAGCTGTTCGGTGATGAACGGCATTATCGGGTGCAGCAGAATCAAACACTGATCAAGCACCCAAGACAGTGTTGCCTTTGTTTCGGCAACTACTAAAGTGTCATCGCCTTGCAACAACGGCTTGGATAGTTCCACATACCAGTCACAAACCTTACCCCAAACAAAAGCGTACAACCCATTTGCCGCATCATTAAAGCGGTACTGCTCTAACGCTGTATCTACAGCCTCGCGGATTTTCGCAGTCTCACCAACAATCCATTTATTAAGCGTCTGCTTAACACTTGCAGGGTCAAAACCCACTACCGGAGAAGCATCATTAAACTCCGCAAAACGCGCCGCATTCCAAAGCTTAGTGCCAAAATTACGGTTACCCTTCACACGCTCTGTGGACAACTTAAGCGTCCCGCCAAGCGCTGCCATAGACGTCATAGTAAAGCGCAACGCATCGGCACCAAATTCATCCACCAAATCCAGTGGATCAACAACATTACCCAGCGTCTTAGACATTTTGACGCCCTTCTCATCACGTACAAGGCTGTGCAAATAAATGGTATTAAATGGAATTTCATCCACTACCTCGAGTTGCATCATCATCATTCTGGCAACCCAAAAGAATAGAATGTCAGCCCCTGTAATCAACGTAGACGTAGGAAAATACCGCTCCAGCTCTTCCGTCTGGTTCGGCCAACCAAGCGTCCCAATAGGCCACAGGCCAGAAGAAAACCAAGTGTCAAGCACATCTGGATCACGGTAGACAGGATATAATATTGTTTGGGATGCATAATTTTGTGAATTCAAAATTTCAATTGCTTTACCGCTATTTTCGACTTCAATGACCTCTATGTTTTTTCCTGGAAATTTCTTTTTAGCCGCATTTTTAAAGAAATTCTGTCCTTCTTCGAAACTAGAGCCACAAAATCTAACTTCCCCTGCAATTCCAGAGATGGCCGCTTCTACTCCTGCATCAAGCGAAACCGATGCATCCGCAATCTCATCAATCAGTGAATCGTCAATTCCGTACCAAACTGGTATTTGGTGCCCCCACCAAAGCTGTCGCGAAATGCACCATGGCTCAATATTCTCCATCCAGTGAAAGTATACTTTCGCGTCTCGCTCAGGCAGAATTCGAACAGTCCCGTCCCTCACCTTCTCAATTGCTGGAATCGCCAATTTAGCCGCATCCACATACCATTGATCTGTCAGCATTGGTTCCATCACAACTTTGGACCGATCGCAAAACGGCTGCATGATCTTCTTGTCTTCAATCTCAAGCATCAGACCTTCAGCAGCGATATCTGCAATGACTGCTTTTCGCGCTTCGAACCGATCCATACCACGATACGCCTCTGGCACCAGATTGATCTTTTCAACCTCCACCTCTGAAAACTCGGCCCCTTCCAAGATTGCCTGGGCGCGTTTTACCGCCTCTACGTAAGGCATTCCATCATCACGCATCTGCGCTTTTGTATCCATCAAGCGATAAAGTGGAATATTGTTTCGCCTAGCTACGCCATAATCATTTGCATCGTGGGCACCAGTGATCTTCACAGCACCCGATCCAAAATCAGGATCAGGATATTCATCGGTAATGATCGGGATCAAACGGCGATACTCTTTCGGCCCCACAGGAATTTCGCAAAGCTTCCCAACGAGCGAGGTGTAGCGTTCGTCACTTACATAGACGGCAACCGCCCCATCGCCTAGCATGGTTTCAGGTCGCGTCGTGGCAATTGAAATGTAATCCCGATTCTCGCGAACAATCTCGTTACCATCTTCATCTTTTTCTACGTATTCATAACTTTCACCGCCAGCCAACGGGTACTTAAAGTGCCACATATGTCCATCGATCTCAATGTTTTCTACTTCTAAATCTGAAATGGCTGTTTCAAAATGCGGATCCCAATTTACCAAACGTTTACCACGATAAATCAGGCCCTTATTGTAAAGATCCACAAACACCTTGAGCACAGCGTCATGGAAATTCTCGTCCATAGTAAACGCATTACGCTCCCAATCTGCAGAAGCGCCCAGGCGTTTTAACTGAGAGATAATAGTCCCACCCTTTTCTTCCTTCCATGCCCAGACCCTTTTAAGAAATTCTTCTCGTCCCATTTCAGCACGGGTCAGCTGTTGGTCTGCAGCCAGTTGCTTTTCCACTTGCAACTGCGTCGCGATCCCGGCGTGATCTTGACCTGGCTGCCACAAAGTATCGAAACCACGCATCCGATGCCATCGGATCATGATATCTTGCAAGGTGTTATTAAATGCATGGCCAACGTGCAGAGCCCCAGTCACATTGGGTGGCGGAATCATGATCGTAAAACTTTCATCGCGTGACTTATTTGCACCCGCACGAAACGCGCCAGCACTCTCCCATTTCTTAAAAATGGCAGACTCTGCACTGGTAGCATCAAAATTCTTTTCCATTGGCATATCGGGTGATCCTTGTGACCAAACTATTATTTTTTGTTTCCTGTATCCAATGGCAGCAAAAAGGGGAAGAAAAAAGACATTCATCCATTGCTTAGAACTTCCTATTTTTCGAGCCACCGGCTTTCGCAGTGGTATTAAAAACCCAGGCCTTCTAGCTCTCACCCTTAAACTGGGCTCTATTCTTTCTCAGATAAAAAGCTCAATGTTGATCGTCTCAATCATTACCAGTTGTTCCACAAAAAGGACTGGACACCAGTTCAAAAAAAGTGGCGTAGAACACAGCCTATCGTTGATAAACTATAAACCAAGTTGAGGTCCCGCGGCAGTGGAAAAAATTTTTCTACCAAATACGATGCAGACAACCAGGCCACGTCTATGCATCAAAAAAGTTTAGAATATCAATTCGTGCCTACGATCTGTAGCCTAAAAAGTCGGCCAAATTCGAATACCCCTTTGGCAGCAATGACAGCACTTTGTTTGTCTTGTTAGGTGTGGTTACTACAACAAACACTGACTGTTTCTTTGTTATTAAGCTTCACGGGCAATGTATGGTCTTTAACGCATTCATTGTTACGAAAGTCACCAGCATCAAGGCAAGCGCACTGCCCGCTTTTGTCTGGTTTGGACGGCTCAGCTAGGCACAAGATGCAAAGGCTCTATGCCGCAAAATGCCACTTTAATGACTCAAAAATCAGCAATTTATTTGGCGCCTTCTCGTAGAAAAACTAAATTTTAAAAGCCAAAACGTCAGCGATCGCAATCCAATTCAGTCATCCACTCTCCACGTTAAATAGAACTAAACGCTAAACAAACGTCCTGGTCCAAGCACTTTCTTGCCCGCCAAATGCGCCAGATGCCAAGCTAGCGCAGAATTGCTTGATATCACGGGTCGCCCAATGGCAGCTTCTGCTTCTTCGATAATGCCAAAGGCCCGCAAGTTTGTGCAAGAAGCAAACACTACATCACAATCACTCTCGCCCAACTGTTTAATAGCTGCTAGCGTCGACGCCTCAGAAATCCGCGCCACCACACTATCTCTAATTTCCTCGAAAGACAAAAAATTGGCGATTTCAAAACCATTGTCCTCCAGCAATCTACGCATCATCTTTGACACATCAGCCACGTAGGGCGTCAAAAACCCAATCCTTCGCACATCTAACGCATGACAGGCAGCGATGACTGCTGATATTGGATTGGTTACAGGCACATCAACATGGACGCTCTGCACCAGAGCGGCAATACGATCTGGGCCTATCACTGTCGCCCCAGACGTACATCCGTATCCAATTGCCCCAAACGCAACATTATGAGACAATAATTCGACAGAAGCAGGCAAGTCTTTCTCCATCCGCCCGAGAGTTTCTGGTGTAACCTCTTCCTCGAAATGAATGCGCGTGTGATAGACGGGCAAACGGGATGGGGAAAACACAGAAGCCAACTCAGGTTCCATAGTTTCATCGGTGGCCAAAACTACCAGCCCGAGCGCGTCACCAAGCCCGTCATCTGTTTCAAAAACCTGCGCCATCAAATTACCACTAAATCTCGACTAACTCGCTTGGTCAGTAGTTCTGGCGCACCATCGGTAATAAGAATATTCTCTTCCACCACCATCATGCGCTTCTCATCAATCATCAAAGACGGCTCCAGTGTCATTACCATCCCCGCTTTTAATTCTGTTTGATCATGAGCTGCGATTGATGGCCATTCTGTCAACTGCATGCCCAATCCATGTCCAATACGCCCAATATCTGATGTTCCGCCTAAAATTTTAGACATCGCTACAAATAATTCAGCACAGGTAACTCCCGGTCTTGCGGACTCAATTCCTGCTTGCGTCACATCCCACAGCTTCTGGTGTGCAACCTGCGCCTCTGGAAGCGCTGTCCCAACTGCGAAATTTCGATCAAAATCACAGAAATATCCCTGCAATGTGGATCCAGTGTCCAGCATCACAACGTCGCCATCCAAAATTGGCGTCCTCCCTGGGGGCGAAATTACATCATGATATCCACCACGCCCAGCACCACCCACAAGGTAAGGCACTTCTTCAGCACCTTCTTCAAGAAGTGTGATCTTGAACTTACGAAACACGTCCGCAAGCGGATCACCAGCGTTTGCTACATCTGGCAATCGGGCAAAAGCGTTGGATCCAATGCGGCATATCTCACGATGCAAATTAATCTCCGCCTCAGATTTCTTTGTTCGCAATGTTTTAATCAAATGAGAGCAATCAGTAAAACGGCCTTTGATGCTAGCTTCAACGGCACGAAAATCTGTTAAGCTCATACGCAGGCTAGACTCTTCTCCCATAGGCACTCCAATGCGGTCAAACGCGCCCAGCGCTTCAATCAACAGGCTCACGCCTTCATCTTCACCACGGGGGCTCGGCCATGTACGGATATCATTGACCCACATTCGTTGCATTAAATCCGTACCAATGGACGGAATCACCACAGTCAACTCACCCGATTGTGGTACAATAACGAACCAAGGGCGCGTTGGACTTTGCCAAAAAAGGCTGCGAAATCCAGTAAAATAGCGAAATTCTGCTTCAGTATTCAAAAACAGCGCGTCAAATCCCTCGACAGTCATTGCTGCCTGCGCCCGTATCAGCCGCGCTTCGAACTCTGAGACTGAAAAATCAGTCATCCGCAGCCCCCTCTGAAAGGATTACTAACACTCGTGCATCGGGGCCCAATTCTTTAGCCATTGCAACCGTCGCCGCAAACCCCGCGCCACCCGACGGTGAGGTCTCTAAACCGAAGGCTTTTAACTGACAAATTTCAGCTGCAACAAACTCATCGTCAAGGGTCAAAAATGCGTCTGCATCCCGCGCTAATGCTTTCAGCGCCAAGTGGGATGGTTCTTTGCAATCCAGTCGGCCCATATTGGAGGGCGGCCCTGACGTCAGCGCAGGCGTTTTTTGTTCTATACTCGCCTGCAATGCTGGGGCGGCTGTCGGCTCAACTACTGTAATGTGAGGCTTATTTCCCCACATTTTGCGCGCTGCGACAGTAGCTGCAGAGGCCAAACCACCCACGCCAGCCTGCAAAAATATGTGGCTTGGAGCATCACCGTATTGGGATATCATTTCTTCACATAAAGCTAGGTATCCTTCCATGATGTCGCGCCCTGTCGTATCTTCGACCCATGTGCTGTCTGACAATAACGTCCACCCATTCACTTTTGCGGCTTCCATTGCGGCGGCCATACTAGCTTCATAATCATCACCAGAAATTTCGACCTGTGCACCCATAGCTCGCAAACGATTTGCAAAATTAGTTGGAACGTGAACTGATAAGAAAATTACAGCTTTTGCACCAAAAATATTGGCTCCTGCTGCAACTGAAAGCCCATGATTTCCTGCACTCGACGTAACGAAGACTGTTCCCTTCAGTGCAGTTTTTGCAACAGTAGGATCAACAATCCCATCCCCAATTTTTTTGTGTGCCGCTTTTGCAATCGAGAAAGCTGCCCCCAGCGCTTTGAAGCTGCCAAGTCCCATACGCTGGCGTTCGTCTTTCATATGCAGTGATTTAATTCCAATTTGAGCCGCCAATTTGGGACAATCCACGAGCGGGGTCGGCTCATGAGCCGGGCAATGTTGCAAAAGAGATATTACGAGGCTTGCATCAGCGCTAATCTCGCCATCTGCTAGGCCGTTGTGCGCAGGCATACCAATGCCACGCAGCGGGTTCAGAATATTTTTCATAGCTCCCACTAATGCCGATTCTTGACGTGAGTTCCACTCCCAATCCGACGTAAGAGGTCCGACCACGACATATACGGTGTTTAGATCACTTTGTGTGAATTGAAAAAGGTCAAAATATCCTATTTCATTTCCTGGGGACTTGATTTGAAATCAATTTGTAACCGCACATCTTTACATGCCCGAATTATCTGCACCTGGCGCTCTTTGTCGCGTTGCCTTCATTACCACAAGACGACAAAAGAGATAAATCCCTAGGAATGGAGAAAACCTGTGATTGGACGCTTAAATCATGTCGCCATTGCTGTCCCAGATTTAGAGTCTGCGAGCGCACAATACCGCGACACGCTTGGTGCAAAAGTAAACCCACCACAGGATGAGCCCGATCATGGTGTGACAGTCGTTTTTATCGAGCTGCCCAACACAAAAATTGAATTACTTCAGCCACTTGGGGAAAACTCACCAATCCAAGGATTTTTAGATAAGAATCCCTCCGGTGGCATTCACCACATTTGCTACGAAGTGGACGATATTCTTGCTGCCCGTGATACGCTGAAAGCGTCCGGAGCACGAATTTTGGGCACAGGCGATCCAAAGATTGGCGCACACGGCAAACCAGTGTTATTTCTTCACCCCAAAGATTTTACAGGTACACTTGTAGAATTGGAGCAATTGTAAATGACCATTGGTGCAGCACTCGTTCTATTTGCCGTCGTCTGGTTTATGATCCTATTTTTGGTTTTGCCATTCCATCAACCCAGTCAAGGGGACAAAAACAACGTAGTACCTGGAACATCGCCATCAGCACCCGCTAATCCACAATTAGGCAAACGGGCCTTGATCGTTACAGCTATTTCTTTGGTGATTTGGGCCATCCTCGTGTCCATCATTGCGACGGGCGCTATATCGCTTGAAACCATGAATATCTGGAGTGGCATCCAGCCTTAATTCTTCAACAATTCGAGTGCTGCTGCGTGCGCGCGCGCATCTCCTGCAGCGAGAGCTGTGCCACCGTGATGCGCAGGACCGCCCTGCCAATTGGTAACGATACCACCAGCTGCTTGGATTACTGCGATCGGCCCTTGCAGGTCGTAAGAGTTTAGGCCGGCTTCTATGACCAAATCGGTTTGCCCTGCTGCAATCAAACCATAGGCATAACAATCCACACCATAGCGCGTAAGTTTCACCTGATCGCGCACACGTTCAAAGGCTAGACGTTCAGATGTTGAGCCCACTTCTGGAAACGTTGTAAACAAAGTTGCGCCTGCTAATGTTTCACATTTACGAACATTCAACGCTATTCGTTCTTCCCCGCGTGTCCACTCTGCCCCGCTTGACGAACCAATGAAGCGTTCTCCAGTAAAAGGTTGATCGATTATCCCAATTTGTGGACCTTCGTTATTACCCACAGCAATCAGCACGCCCCACGTCGGCAGACCAGAAATATACGCTCTTGTTCCGTCAATTGGGTCAAGGACCCAAGTCAAGCCGCTGGTACCCTTCGATTGACCAAACTCTTCACCAAAAATACCGTCCTGTGCACGTCGTGATGCCAAAATTCCACGCATTGCCTGCTCGATACCCTGATCTGCTACGGTTACGGGATCAAAATCAGCATTGAGTTTATTTTTCACGTTTTGCCCAGGCTTACGAAAATACTGCAACGCTATCGGACGTGCCGCATCGGCAAGCTCGTGCGCAACCGACAAGAGTTCGGCTTCTAAGGTTGACGAAAAAAGGTTAAACTGTGTCACTAATGGCTCCACCG
>TARA_Y100000385_G_scaffold17253_1_pt1 | contig 10010 bp, 9 predicted proteins | sample TARA_Y100000385 | Tara Oceans TARA_Y100000385 (sample SAMEA2620980) | marine metagenome | biome: marine biome (ENVO:00000447); feature: surface water layer (ENVO:00002042); material: "saline water (ENVO:00002010), including plankton (ENVO:xxxxxxxx)" | depth 5 m
GATATGCTGACACAGAAAAAGATCCACACTCTCCACACTATAGAGGGTGGCTTCTTGCATACTTTGGACAAGTTCTAATTAATATCAATTTTAAATATGCAAGAGACTTACTCAAAAAAGAACTATGTAGAGATCAAGTAAGATATTACTGGCAAGTCATAGGAGCATGGGCCGCGTTCTTATATGTGGTAGATCCTTCTGCTTTAATATATGCATGGTTAGCACCAGCAGGTGCCGCTAAGTTAATTGGCTCTTTGGTATTTACGTATTCGCATAGAGGTAAAGAAGCGCACAGTGATACTTGGTTAGGTGTTATAACACTCGGTGAAGGATTCCATAAAGCACACCACGATCATGGCAATAGACAAATTCTATGGCATAGATTAGATATTGGAGGACAGTTAATCAGACTTATTGATAAAACTGCTTAGATATGAATTTTAAATATGTACCCTTTGTGGCTGATAGATTTGATTATGATTATTGTAGAACACACCCGTATCGCAATCAACTAGAAGCACATCCAATTGCAAATGAAGATGACATGGCTTTGCTCCATGAGCATCTTACGGACTGGGAAAAATCTATTATTATTGCAGGAAGTTATTACTTTATTTGGGATAGTTATGACCAGAAAAGAATAACAGAGCAATCGGACAAACTAATCAGTATTGAAGACTGTCAATTCTCTCCAGATGTCCATGCAAACTCTACCAGTCTTATTAAAGAGTATGTAGAAACATATCAAGGTACTTTTAGTTTCTTGATGGGTAACAATGACTACAGACCTAAAGCAGATAGCTACTTCAAACACGCACATCAACCCACAGAGATTGATGGCAAAACATACGAAGACACTTTCACGATTATCTATCCTATACATCTAGAAAATGACGTTATAGAAGAATTCAAAATTTTCTATGTTGAAGAAGAAGGAATCTACAAGTTATTAAAAGCACCATTAACTTATCCAGACGGAGATGTTAAAACTATAAGATTTCCTAAAAGGGGTGAAGCACTCTTATTACATTTCAATTCATGTAAAGGAATACATTGGGTAGATGGTCTTACAAATAATAACTTTATGGCTCATGCATTTGATTCTGTCAATATGAGGAAAGAACTATGCTAAAGAAACGAGATTTGCCTGTAGTTGCTCCTATCCCAGGAATACAATTTGATTTGGATAAGATTAAAGAAGAACTTGCTAAGATAGAACATCTATGGGAAGACATATACAAAGCTAATCCTGGCATAACAAAATTACATGATCCATCTTTTGTTGATAATGCATATGCAAACTTAAAAGAGATTCCCTTGATGGTAATGTCACCAGAGAATATGGCAAAAGCTGATGACTTTGAACTTGAAGATTTGGGTGCTACTCTTAGAGATAGAATTCGCAATAAGAAAGCGAAGGGTGACAACTTACCACCAACTGCAAATGAGATGTTGTGGGATTATCAGACTGATGCTTGTAAGGGTACTTACTTTGAAGAAGCATTAGCAGGACACTTTTCTGCACCAGTTTGTCGTGCTAGACTACACTTTCTTGCACCAGGTATGAGTTTACAACCACACATTGATTATGATCCATCTTATGGTGTTAGAGTAGTATGTCCTATATCTGGTACTGACGAATGTATTAATCAGTTTTGGGTAAATGGTGAGTATCAAGAACATAATCTACCAGCAGACGGAAGAGTTTGGTTTTTGAATACGGGATTTAAACATGGCGTAGTAAATAATGGTACCGAACCACGCATTGCATTATTAGCTACATTGAAGAGTCAGGAAGATATAGAATGTTTGAAATTAGTATCATAGAGTATGACGGCTCTAAAACAAAAAGAGAACAGATAGAGAACTTTAGAGAGTTATCTTTTAAAGAAGGTAATGACAGTCTGGCATATGACAAATATGACCCAGACAAAACTGGTCAGACGTTTTTAAATTATGTTGATGGCAAGCTGGCTTCATTGAGTGTTATAGAGCCAAGTCATTACACTGGTGATCCAACTGTAGCCGCAAGAGGTTGCAGACTTCACATTGCCACTGAATTTAGACCTGCTTGGTTAGGATTGCTTCATGCACCTAAACAAATTATGTGGGCAAAAGAAAATGGGTTTAAAGTATTTTTCTTTACGCATGATATTCGTAACAGAGCAATTAATGCAATGTATCAAAAACGAAGATTTGGTGGAGCAGTTACCGAGTTACAGAAACAGATGGAATGGATGTGGACTTCAGATTGGTATCAGGACTTGACTCTTGATACAAGGCTATTATTTCAAGTTGATGAAAGGTCTGACTTGTTACAATACGTTTATTACTGGACACTTGAAGATGGTTATATATGGCAACCACCAAGTAATGTTGTTTGGTATGAACATAATGGTAGAATAAAACCTAGTGTATCGGAAAAGGAAATAATAAATGCACATAAGTGATAAAGTTGTAGTAAGTTGGTTCAACTTTCTCAGAGATAATGTAGATAACCCAGAAGTAACTAAAAGATATTACGAATGCTTTTGGGAAAGTCAATTAAAAAGCAAACAAATAGTATTAGACTTAATTGATTCTATGGACATATATCAATGTTATATTTTTGGTGGATGGTATGGGTTGTTAGCACAGATACTTACAGATTCTAGGCGATCACATCACCCCATAGTATCTGTTGATATTGATCCTAAGTGTGAAGTTGTAATTAATCGATACTTTAATTGTGATGATGGTATTGTTGCTAACACAGGTGATATGGCAACATATAAGTATAAGATTCGTCCTGATCTAGTTATCAATACGAGTACAGAACACGTTGATCAAAAAACTTATGATGCTTGGTATGATAATATACCATTAGATACTGAGTATATTATACAAGGTAATAATCTAGTAATACCAGAACATATCAGACTTGCAGATGACATTAATCATTTTAAAGAAATAAATCGATGCACTAAAGTTATTGAAAAGGTTGTTACAGATTGTCCTGGACCAGATGGCATCTTTCAGAGATATACTATCAAGGGAGTCAAAGTATGACCCCATTGGAATATTATGAAAAGATAAAAGAAGACTATGATAAGATTTCTCCTTCAATGTGTGTATTGAAGTGGGAACACCTAGAGATGCATTTAGGTTCTGCACAAAGTCATTCTTGCTTTCATGTTCCAATGAAACATATAAACGAAGATGAAGACTTTCACAATACAGAACAGAAGAAAGAAGTACGTAATCAAATGCTTGATGGTGTTAGACCATCTGAGTGTTCATATTGTTGGAAAGCAGAAGATGCTGGTTCTTGGTCACCAAGAATAACACTAGCACCTATTCATACATTAAAAGATAAAGACATTATAGTAAAGACTGCATCGTTACCTAGAAATGCTGACGTATATCCAAAGTATCTAGTAATGAGTTTCAATACTAAATGTCAATTAAAATGTTCTTATTGCGGAACTCAAAGTAGTTCTTCTTGGTATGAAGAAATTAAAAATGATGGTCCATGGGATGTAATATCAGATGAAAGTTCTCGTGGATATAATTTAAATGGCAGAGAAACATTATATACGGGTGATGATAACGCTATGACTAAAAAGTTTTGGGAATGGATAAAACAAGCAGTGATGCATCTACACACAATTAGACTTACTGGTGGTGAACCTCTGCTAAGTGAGAACACATTTAAACTTGCTAAGTTTATTAGAAATCATCCTAACGGAGAAAATATTGAGTTTAACGTAAATAGCAATCTTTGTGTATCTGATAGACGAGTAGAAAGAATTATCGACACAATGAAAGATATGAAAAAACCTAAAGTGTATGCCAGCATAGACAGTTGGGGACCTCAAGCAGAGTATATTAGACATGGATTAAAAGTTGATATGTTTGAGCGCAATCTAGAAAAACTAGTAGATGCCAAGATAGACGTTGGTATTATGTCTACTTTTAACTTCATGAGTATTCCAAATTACAAAGAACTACTTGATGTTATTTTGGACTATAAAGGACTTTCTTGGATTAAAGGAGATGCAACTTTCTTTTTAGATACACCACACATGGTTTATCCAAAACATTTATCTGCATTGATTACAGACGATAAACAACTTGACAACCTACGTGAATTGGTGTATTATATGAATACTCATGTAGATGACAATGATGTTACTAAATTTAACTCAGGCGAGTATGCTAAGTTTGAGAGAGTACTACAGTGGGTAGAAAAAAATAGATTTACTGGTGACGAATTGATCAAACACAGAAAAGACTTCAGAGCATTTGTTGATGAACACGACAAAAGAAGAGGTACAAACTTCATTGAGACTTTTCCTGAACTAGAGTATTTTTACGAGATGTGTAATGGCTGAAAAAGGAACGAATGAATATTGGATAGATGAATTAAAAGAAAAACGAATTAAGATAAATGATATAAGCCCTTCTTTTTGTTCTGCCAAATGGCTACAAACTACTCTGATGTTACAGAATGGTTATAATCACTCATGTCACCATCCTTCACCCCATAAGATTCCCGTAGAGGAAGTTCTAGAGAATCCTGCCGCCCTGCATAATAGTCAATATAAGAAAACTCAAAGAGATAAGATGCTTTGTGGTGATAGACCTAAAGAATGTGACTATTGTTGGAAGATCGAAGACCTAGATAAAGAATACTTTTCTGATAGACATTATAAAACTTCTGATTGGTGGGCATGGGATAAAATAGATGAGATAGCAAATAGTGATCCTTATGATGATGTATATCCTACTTATCTAGAAGTATCATTTAGTAATGCTTGTAATTTTGCTTGTGCATATTGCTCACCTGAAATATCATCTACTTGGATGCAAGACATTCAGAAAGACGGAATATATCCAGTTAAGTTTGGTTCACATGATTTGAATTATTTAAAAGAAGTTGGTAAGTTTCCATTCAAGAATAGTGAACCTAACCCATATGTTGATGCTTTTTGGAAATGGTTCCCTGATGCATTCAAGCATCTAAAAGTATTTCGCATAACTGGTGGCGAACCTACAATGTCAAAAGATTTTTGGCGAACTGTTGATTATATTGTAGAACACCATCATGAAAATCCAGAACTTAAAATAGGAATCAATAGTAACTTAGGTACAGACCCACGTTTGATCGAAAGACTTATTGAGTCTGTTATAAGACTAGAATCACATGGCATTGATGTTGAGATATTCACTAGCGCAGAAAGTACTGGTAATAAAGCCGAGTATGCTAGAGATGGTATTGTCTATGATGAATGGATAGCGAACATAGAACGTATGTTGACAGAAACAAATTGCCGTGTTGTTATTATGACAACGGTAAATATATTGTCGATATCTTCAATGGTTGAGTTTGTTCAAGATATAATGGACTTACGTATTAAGTTTAATCAGAACTTGGCGCATAATAGAATACCATTAAGTGTAAACTACTTACGTTATCCACCTCATTTACAGTGTACATTGTTGACTCCTATTTACCGAGAGACAATGGCTAATACATTAGAGGTATTTTGTGAGAGTTGGTTGAAGTATGATTCACCTGACAAATTTGCTAGATTGTACTTAGAAGAATTTGACCAAGTTAAAAGACTTTGTGACTATCTGAGATCGGAGCCTACCGCAGATAAATACAGAGAAGACTTTGCAAACTTTATTAAAGAATACGATAGGCGAAGAGGAAAGAACTTTAAAAATACTTTCCCCGAATTGATTAAAGATATGGAGAAATGGTGAAAAAAGAACATGACTTAATTAAGTATCGGGAAGATATTCTTGATACCAAATCTAAAAGTTTTTGTGGTGCAAAGTGGTACAACGCTACTACTTGGTTGGGCAGTGGCACTACTGCTTCATGTCATCACCCGCCCGCACATAAAATCCCACTAGACGAAATCAAAGTCGACCCATCTGCAATTCATAATACTAAGCATAAGAAAACTATGCGGAAGATGATGCAGAAAGGCGAACGTCCAAGAGAGTGTGAATACTGCTGGAAAGTAGAAGACATGGATACGGGTGCTGTTAGTGACCGTACATACAAGTCGATCATCTATTCAGAAGAAGAACTTCAAGCCGCATTTGAAATGGATCCTGATGAGAGTGTTGATTTAAAAACATTTGAAATATCATTTGACCGTACTTGTCAGTTGGCTTGTTCTTATTGCAACTCAAGTTTCAGTACAACATGGGCTAAAGATATTAATAAGAAAGGTCCATATCAGAATCTAGTATCTGATGGTGCTGGAGCATTCCAACATAACGGAGATTGGGCAGATCCATATGGCAAGAAAGAAACTAACCCGTATGTAACAGCATTCTGGGATTGGTGGAATGACGGACTATCTAAGAGTCTAGACGAATTGCGAGTTACTGGTGGTGAGCCGTTAATGTCAGATCAGGTATGGAAACTGTTTGACTGGTTTGGTGAGAATAAAACAGATATGAGATTTGCAATTAATTCAAACTTGATGGCAAAAGATTCTATCATTGATGCAATGATTGCGAAGACACAGAAAGTAGATCAGTTCCATCTTTATACTAGTTGTGAAGCAACGGGATTACAAGCAGATTATATCCGCGACGGATTACATTATGAAACTTGGAAAAATAATGTATATAAGATACTGACTAATGGTAAACTTAGTGGTTGTAATATTATGATGACTATTAATAGTTTATGTTTGTTTAGTATCACGGACTTTCTTGATGATGTATATGATATGAAAATACACACAGGAATGAAAGCACCTGTTGTTAGTCTAAACTTGCTACGTTTTCCTAGCTTTCAATCTCCTCTTGCTTTACCAGATCATCTTAAAGATCACTGTCGAAAGCAACTACAAAATTGGTGGGAAGAAAAGAAAGATTTAAAATTGTGGCATGAATTTGAAAGGGCTAGTATAGAACGTCTTATTGACTATCTTGTTACTGTTGATGCACCACATAGACGTACAAGTGATAAGATGACTTTATGGAGAGACTTCAAAACTTTCTATGCTCAATACGATGAAAGAAGAGGGTTGTCATTATCTGTATTTCCTAAAATTCTTACTGACTGGGTAGAAACTATTCCTACTACAGAAACTATTCCATTAAAAGAAATGATTGATGGTGATAGTACTAGACAGTATGACAATGACCCCGATTTACAAGAGACTGTATCGTTAGCGAATGAAGAGGGTTGGGTACTTGACCCAGATAGTAAAAACATTGATAAGCCTTTGGCATCGTATGACGAAGAATGATTTATCTCCATATTTTTGTGTTGCCCCCTGGACTCATACGTATGTAAGTCCTCAAGGTGAAAGGCGCTTGTGTTGTGCTAGTAGAGAAGACGCTTCTTTTCAAAAACAATATATTGACTCTGGTGATAAAGCTGGTAAGTTCGAACCAGATACATTAAAAGAACATTGGAACAGCGAGTATATGAAAGATATACGTAAGCGTATACTTGCCGGTGAAAAGATATCACAGTGTGAGGTATGCAATAGTCAGTTATTAAATCTACATACATATAAACAGTACTTTACAGAAACATTGTTTCCACATAAAGTAGAAGATATAATTGCTAAAACTGAACCAGACGGTCATTATAATGATCTTCCTGTTTCTTATGATTACCGCATATCTAATCTATGTAACTTTAAGTGTAGAATGTGTGGTGACCAACTGTCTAGTAGTTGGGAAGCAGAAAATAAAAAGAACGGTCGCTTACAAGATCAACCTTGGTTAGAACCAGCAACTAGAAAAAATATAGACACATTTCAAAAAGAAGTTTTAGAAGAAGAACTTCAAGCCGCGGTAGATGAAAGACGTATTGAAGAAATTTATTGGGTTGGTGGCGAACCTCTTATGTGGGAACGTCATTGGACTATATTAGAACAATTAGTTTACGATGGTCAAGCAAAAGATGTTACTCTTAGATACAACACAAATTTAAGTAGAGTATCTTATAAGGGTATAGAATTGTTTGATCTTCTTCCTAAATTTAAGCACGTTAATTTATGTGCGAGTATAGATGGAGTAGGAAAGGTTGGGGAATATATTAGAACCGGACTCAAATGGGAAGAGTGGTTGGAAAACTTCAAACGTGGTTTACCGCTTATTAATAATTTTGGTAATGATGCCATGGTCTTTGATGTTACTCTTACTACTCCAGGATTATTTGGTCTTAAAGAACTCTTTGATGTTGTTACTGAACTTAATGTAAAATCATATTTCAAGTTTACTTTTGCATTTGATCCTAGTGTTGTTATGAGTCCTCTGTGTTTACCTAAAAGCATTTTGGAAAATACTGTACAAGAACTGCTAGAATATATAGAACCCAAAATGACAGATAAGACTCATGTTTATAAAACATCTCTTGTAAATCTATTGAATAGACAAACTTTTGAGGAGCAGTGGCCAGATACTTATAAGCAAGGATTAAAAAGTGGGAAAGGACATATGGAGTATATTGATAGTATACGAAATGATGACTTAAATTTTAGAGATACACTTTCTAATGATGCAAAGATTTGGTGGGATTCTATATGATTGTTGTTATTGCAAATTATAGAACTGGTTCATCTACGCTGATTAAAAAGTTACATGAAGAAACTGGACTCAAGTACTTTTTACCATATACGGGTGAATGGTGTCACTCCGCAAATGGTTATAGAAAGCCAGATTCTGATATAAAATTATATAAAATAATGCCTGATAATATTGTCAATAATGAATCGTTATTTAAAAAAGAATATCTTGAATGTGCTGATGATTTAATTTTTTGTTTAAGAAAAGACGTAAGAGCCCAAGTTAATTCTATGATGTATTCTTGGGCTTTTGAATGGTGGCATCCAGGAGATAAATTGCCAGATACAAGAAAAACACTTGACCGATATTATAGTAGAGTGATAATAACAACTATTATTAATAATCTTAAACTTCAAAAAATGTGGTACAAAGAGTTTGGTGGTAAAATTATATTTCTTGAAGATAGAAAAGATAAGCACGAAAAATATGATAAACCAGATTTACTGGATATTCCAGACTATGATCTTGAAATAGTAGATGCAGAGAAATATTTTAATGAGTAAAACTTTTTGCCCTTTACCATGGACACATTTAGCAACTCACCCACAAGGTGAATTGACACTTTGTTGTGAAGCAGATCATACACAAGGTATTTCTGAGTCATTTGATACAGATGAATTCAATCAAAGAAAGCCAAAAACATTACATACAACCAAATATGATTTTGACTTAATACAGAACAGCGATTCGTTTAGTAAAGTTAGAAAACAAATGCTTAATGGTGAAGAGCCTGTTCAGTGTACGAGATGTTTTGATTTAGAAAAAGTAGGAATAAAATCAAAGAGACAATATGAATCTGAGCGATTAAACTTCAATGAATTTAGAGCGATAGAGATAACAAATAAAGATGGTACAATAAATGATGTCTCATATGAATTTGTTGAGTTACGTTTGGGTAATCACTGTAACTTAGCGTGTCGTTCTTGCAACCCATTATCAACTAGCCGTTGGATAAAAGATTGGAATACTGTAAATCCAGATAACCCACTTTCTTATGATAAGAATCTTTTTAACTGGCCACTTGATACTGATTTTTGGGAAAAGTTGTTAGAACATTCTGATACTCTTAGATATGTTTACATCAATGGAGGAGAGCCACTACTAATTGATAAGCACTTGCAATTCTTAATTGATCTTGTAAAGACTGGTAGATCGAAAGATATTACGTTAGTATATTCTACTAATTGCACAGTTATTAATCACACATATGAAGAAGTTTGGAAAAACTTTAAGCACGTACAACTTATGATATCAATCGATTGTTTAGAAGAAAGAAATTCGTTTATTAGACACCCATCAAAATGGGATGTTATTACACAAACTTTAGAATGGATAAAAAAGGTATGTGAAGCAGATAATATTTCATATAACATAATGCAAACGGTATCTACATACAACATACTATACATGAAAGAGTT
>TARA_Y100000385_G_C13108220_1_pt1 | contig 9999 bp, 6 predicted proteins | sample TARA_Y100000385 | Tara Oceans TARA_Y100000385 (sample SAMEA2620980) | marine metagenome | biome: marine biome (ENVO:00000447); feature: surface water layer (ENVO:00002042); material: "saline water (ENVO:00002010), including plankton (ENVO:xxxxxxxx)" | depth 5 m
TTTATTAAATACGTATGCCCTTATATTTAATGTATATAACGGCATTGCGTCTTTTACATTTTCTGGAGCTACTGGATTAAGATCTGATACACCAGTTACATACTTATATGCGCCTTCCTTAGTTATAAATAATTTATCTTTTCTTGGAAGGAATATTGTAACGTCATTAGTAGCAATATTGTTTGGAGCTATTGGAGAACTAAGTGATGATATTCCTCCAGCAAAATCTCCATCTAAATCTTTAACTGGTCTGAAGTCTAAACAATCTCTTAAATCTACAACTCCGCTTGAGCTTTTAAAACTTGGAATCTCTTCGTACTTAGCAGCCTCAATAGCTGAAGGTGTAGGATTACCAGGTGTGTAATATGAATCAACTGAGAAATAATCTCCGCCTCCATGCGTATAATGATCTAAGGTAATAGTCATATTACCAGGAGCTATTGATTCACCACCCTTTAATACTATTGAAGCCTCATCATAGAAGTTTGCTCTTTGTCCATTGTCAACAACAAATTTATCTGTTACAAGAGTATTTGCTCCATCTCTAATTGAACTTACTCTAATTACATCTGCTACTCCTAGCTCGTAAGTAGAAGTTCCAGGAGAATATGTAATAGTTTTTACAACATCAGTTTGTTTAGATTTAGTTTTAGGTTGAAAGTTAGTTCTTAATACTGTGACAATAGCTGAAATTTCTGTTCCATTGGTCATTGTTTGACCAGTTTCTGTAGCAGTTAAAGTAAACTGTGAGTTATTAACACCGCCAGATCCAGAATCAACTTCACTTATTTCAAACGTTCTTCCTGAATTGTGATTAGCAATTGATATTTGAATATCGTCGTCATTTGCTAAAACTCCATTACTAATAGTAAATACTGCTTTTGAGCTAGAGTTAATATTAGTAGTAACTCTTTGTCGAACCTTATAAGCACCTGTAGTGGAACCACTAGTTTCTAAAGTTTTTACTGTGTCATAAGGTAGCTTAAATACTAATGTGTTATTAGATGTATCAAACAATGTTGCGCCAGAAGTGATATTACCGGTTGCCCCAGTTCCTAAGTTTCCTTTAAAGTCAACGCCAGATAATGTCTGGTCTACGCTTTTTACAGAAGAAAATACAGCACTTCCAGTCATTTGCAAATCGAATAAGTATAATCTGTAATGAGATGGATTAGCACTAATATATTCAAGTCCTCTAGCTCTTGCTGTACCTATTGCAGTGGATTGATCTACTCCGCTATATAAAGTTACAGTTGATAAATTATTAATGTCTGGAATACCAGTTGTACTATCAGTAGTTAATTTAATATAATTGCCTAGTGGAACTGAAGTTGTAGCTCCAGATGCAGTAGCCGTATCGCTAATGCTTCTTGGTTTATCGATTACAATAGGATCCGATGCAGTCTTTTCGACTCGGTATCCTTGGACATAAGCTACTGAAGGCTCTACGGTAATTGCCATTTTACTAGAATCGCCACCATCCGATGCTTTTAGGTAACCATTGTTTCCAACTTCATCGTTTAAATGTTCGTTAATATCTAAGATGAATGGTCTTACTGCATAGTTGCCAGACTCTTCGAATGTTCTTGTAGCAAATCGATCTGATAATGTTGTATCAATTGGATCAGTTGATGTTGTTTGTGTTACACCATTTTTAACAACTACTAATGGTATAAAGTTAGTGGTTGTTTGTGATTCTACTACAGCATTTTCTTTTATTAATGTAGCAACTATTTTTAGTCTGTCTGCGCCTGGCGCTGTATGGTTGGGTGTTCCTGATGCGTTATCGTTAAGTGTTTGGTCAGAGCCAGAACTAACTACTGATTGAACAACACTCAGTCCAATTGCATATGTAGGAGTATTAGTATACTTATCTAATATTAAAGTATTTGTAGGGATGTGAACAAATGAACCATGTAAGAAATATACTCCTTCTTCAATACTTACACTAGAACCAGTTCCAACTGAATCACCAGTTATTAATGAGTCACCATTATTAACATCAGCTCCAACATATTCAGTTGCAGTTCCTGTACCACCGGCAACTTTACCATACCTGAATCCAGTATCAGTACCAAAAACTTCTCCAGTACCAAATGTTTTTACAGTTTTATTGTTGTTTGGTCCACCGGAACTTAAGTATTTGATAAACAGAGTTATTGGTTCCCCTGGACTAACATAAGGGCTTACTGCAATAACCTTTGCTTGAACTTGATTAGTTTGATTATCTGTACCAGTAATTATTTTACCTACAAAATCTTCTAGGTTTGTAGAAGTAGTATATGTTGCTGCGCTTCCAGTAGCAATAGTAGAATTAAAAACATCTTCTACTTTTATAAAATCATAATCGATATTTACTGCGACCTTACCGCCTATAACTCTTGAGCCATTATTAAAAGCCCATTGACCATACTTATCAATCTGTGCTTGTAGCGCTGTTTGTAACTGAGTAAGTTCTCTAGCTTGAACTGAATAGCCAGGCTTAAATAAGATTCTATGATAATTTTTTGACTCATCAAAATCATCATGATATGGTTTATCTGGATTGTTATAAAGGCTTTTACTTATTGTCATCTTTTTTCTCTCTTCTTACTATTATTTATATAGTATATTAGAATTCAATTATGAGTTTAATATCTTCAATCTGTGTAGCTGTTCTACTAATAGGTGCTCTATTTTCTAGGAATACCATTTCACCGCTACCCTTATGTGCTTCTGCTGTAAAATTAAATCCACCGTTTCCTGTAGTATCTAACGAGGCTGAACCTGCTCCGCCATCAGCTGTAGTACTAACTGTCTCACCGCTTGTAAACTTAGTATAACCAGTCTTTTCGTTTTGGTGATAATAAATTCGTCCAGTCTGAGGACCAGTCTGTGGTGCTTCTACAACAAATGCTCGAGCTCCACTTGCTCCACCTACAATAACCTGATCAGCATTAAAGTTTACTGAGGCCTCACCAGATGCAATTTTTAAAAACTGTGTTCCTTTTAGCGTGGTTGCTGTGGCAGGTGTAGTTAAATTACCTGCTACAATAGCTCCAACAGAAACATCATTAGCAATTGATGATGGATTCTTAATTAAACTAACTTGTCTAAAATCTTGATTAATTGTAAGGTCATTACCTGATCCTTCATTACCTACAAGTAAACTATTAATACCAACATAGAAAGCTCCAAGTTCTGATACTGGATCTACACCATGTCCACCTGAAGGAGCAAGGACTGCCCTAGCTTCTGCAATAACTGGTGTTCCACCATCGTTTGAGTTTTTTGTTATAATGACATCTGCTACTGTGTAACCACTTCCTTTATTAGTAATAGTAATACTAGTAAGTCTACCACTAGAATCAATATCCTGTGCAGTAACATTAGCAGCAGCATTAATTCCGTCACCTGTAATAGTAACAGTAGGTCTGTTTGTTGTTGAATAGCCAGAACCTGAAGTAACGCTATCAACACCGTTAGTAACAAGAACTAATCTTTCAATTCCTTCACGATTACTACTAGAATTAGAAGCTATCTGCGCGGCTTGTTGCGGCTGATTAGGATCAGTAGCTGCAAGAGCTGGAGTTAATGGTAATGTTTTAACTGGCATATACGAGGTAGTTAGAAATTTTTCTGAATCAGCAACGGTAACTGTGTACATATATTTCCATTGGTAACCATCCTCTGAAGCACCTGTAGGTTGTTCTGAGGTATGTACAGGTTCAACTGAAACACCTGCAGGACCAGCAACAATACATTTATAAACTTTAAACTGAGAAGTCATAACATAGAATGGGCTTTGAGAATCGAAGATAGATGTAGGTGTTATTACTCCACTGATAGATTCTTTATAATTAGAATCCCATGGTTGATAACTATCTCCTGCAGTCCAATTATGTCTTGGTACTACGTGTGATACATCACCAGCCGCGATCTTTTTAAGACCGATCATGTTCTGCCAAGCTTCTGCTACGTTTGTTTGGTTGTCGTATGGAGTAAAAGCATCAGTGTCTGTTTTATCGGATGTGCTGTTTGACCAAACGTCTGCTTTACCGATGCCAACATATACACTACTAGTTTCTACGTCCTCTTTAAAATTTTGAGCATTTACTACTCTAAATTGTGAAGTTACTATTGCTGTCATTTTTCTAATTCCCGTTGTTTATACATTATGTTGTAGACTTATATGTTATGCTACTCATACCGTTATATCTATTTATATTAGTTATAGATGTAGTTGTAAGTAAATTTGCACCATATTCTTTTAATGGCACATTATCTCTAAATTTTCTGGTTGGAAACCAATTGTTCTTTTTAATATTATAAAAGTTGTTATCATGATTAATTTCAAAGGTATCTTCAAGCAGATTCATTACTAATTGTAATATCATAGTAGTGTCCTTAGCTCTTACTTCGTCTTGGACACCAGAACCAAGTCGTATCTCAGGTTCTAAAATATATCCATTGCCAGGATTAGTAGGAGTTATAATTGTATTATTTGCTAATGGCGAAGGAAGTAATTCTGCTCTTAATTTACCATTACCACTAACTGTTACTGTTGGAACAGATGTATAACCACTTCCATGGTTTGTCATGACAATTTTACTTATGCTACCGCCAGCCATCTGTGCTACTGCAGTAGCATTGGAGCCACCACCACCGCTTATTGTTACTGTTGGAGCAGATGAATAACCACTACCAGTATTTACTATCTGTATATTATTAATAGTTGTTGGCTGAAGCAAAAGTGTTGCTGTTGCTTGAACGTTAGTTGATAGTGGTAAGGCTAGTGCGTTCTTTGCAGTTGGTGCATCTATAATTACCTTAGGAGCAATTCTGTATTTATGATTAACATCTGGAAGACCATGTAAAAATATTTTACTTATAGTTCCAGGATTACTTACTGCTGGTATTGAAGCTGCAATTCCTGTATAACCTGATCCTACATTGGTAATAACAAATCCATCTGGTGATAATGAACCATTAGCTGTAACTTTACAAGTAAGAGCTCCATCTGTTCCATCTGTTCCTGTTACTGTAACAGTAGGACCTGCATAAAGCTTTTCACCATTAACTATTGTTTCAGTACTAAGATCTACTGGATAACCATAACCTGCTTTAGCAATCTCAGCTGAAAGTATTTGTCCAGCATTTGGATTAGCTGAGTTATTAGGCAATAATAGTGGCTGTAAATTAATACTAATCTGTCCACTTCTTTTAATAAGTGCTGATGGCCTTGGTTCAAACATTGAAGCAAACATTTTAACTAACACTGGAACATCTTCTATTCCAATCACTCCAGGTTGTCTGTCAGGCATAGATGATAAAGTTAATCTATTAATTCTAGGATAACCATAAAAGAATTGTCCTGTGCCTTGTCCATGTTTTGGTCCACCAATATGTGGAACCTCATACAGAGCTTTTGTGTTATCTCCTAAAGCCTTTCTTGTTAATTGTAGTAATATTAGAATCTCTCCAAAGAATTTAAATCCAGCTGGGTGAACTAATTTACTAAATGCTGCTGACCAGTCTGTTACGTTCCTACCAGTTCTAATAAGGTATGAAAACTTTTGATAAAAGTCACTGTCTTGTATTTTGATTTCGTCTGATAGCCAACCTTTATGATCTAGGTACTGTCCCTGTGATGCATCCCATGCACCTGACGAAGGTATTAAAGTTTTATCCCATGGTCTTTCTACTTCAACTTCTTCGTTAAACAATAGCCTAAAGAATATTTCAATAGAATCTGAAGAACCTCTAACCTTATAGAAGTCAACTATCTTTTTATAAAGAGACCTTTTATCTACATTAGATAAGTCTCTAGGAATAGCTGCGGCTACTTCTTTCTGCATCATCTCTAAATAATCTTCTGTGTTCTCATCGATGTCTAACGCTTCTTCAATTGCATTCAGAACATATGATGGACCAGGACCTACCCAATATGTAATTACAGTTGTAAAGGTAGCTTGTAAACCATTAAAGGTATCATCAGAAAAAACAATTCTAAAAGTTTTACCGTGAGGGTTAGTATTATTTTTAAGCGAGCCAGGAAGGTCGTTACCATTAGTAATATTAAGCTGTGGTGCATCACCGCCTGTAAGCGATATTGGTATACTCTGTCCTGGGTTATATACAACACCATCAAATGTTATATCAGCATCAGTAGTATTTTTAATTAATAATGTACTACTCGCACCTTGAAAGTCTGAAAAGAAATGATCATTAGAATTCTCAGGATCCTTAACTCTAAAGATAGCTTGCTTACTTATAACAGTATCAAGAAAGACTTCGGTCTCTTGATATATAAACTCTTCCATATTATTAAATTCATAATATGATTTAAGTAATTCTTTAATGCCTCTTTGATTAGACTGATCTCCGCTACCAACTTGGTCCTGAAGAATATTAGTAGGTATAAGTTCATCAAGTCTAAGATTCTCTTTTGTCTTACGCTTACTTGAAGCAACCGATTCGATATAACCAGGTGTTTGTGCTTCTCCTCCATATCGAGCCATGTGTTATCCTCTAAGTCTTGATGTTGTGTTATATGATATAGTACCAGTGCTTCCTGATACAGAAATTGAATCGATCTCTGGATTAATAGAAGTCTTTAATGGATCAATTGCGATCAGCTGATCTCTCTTAGGAGCAATGTCTAGAGAAGCTGGTGTTACTGTAATTTTAATTCCACCTGTTGGAAGAACTGAAGGTGCAAAGTTATTTAGTACAACTTTACCTGTAACAGGATTTACAGTACCTGCATCAGCAACTACAATATTTTCTTTACCACTTACGATTTTATAAACATATACTCTACGTTCATCTTGTCCTTCCACTGCTTCATCTCCAAAGAAATGATCGTCCGCACCAATTTGGAATCCTGTTGATGTAATAACTGAATCAGTACTACTACCAGTGACATAGAAAGAACCTGTAAAGAATAAAGTAAAACTATTCTCTGCTCGTTGTAAACTAGGTGTGATTGTTTTAAATAACATAGGACGTACAGTAGAGTTAACAATTGATGGATCGGCGTTATCGATTGCTTTTAATAGTTGTGAATGTCTGAACACTCCATCAAATTTGTTAAGGTTATTAAAGTTATAATCTTCTACTGTATCACTGACCACGCTAAGTAGATCACTTGCACTTCTGTCAGTTAGGTTATTATTATATTTAAAGAATACATCTAACTCGAGGTAAGTATAGTTAGGATCAACCATAACCGGAGTAATAGAGACTACGTTCTTACCTTTCAGGATCGTATTCTTAATTGTATTCTTTTGTGCGTCTGTTAGTTTTTCGTTCTGTACTGGTTTAACACAGACATATACGCTACCATAATCTGGTGGATCATTATCTTCACCACCCCAGGTACTAATCGCATCGATGTCTGAGAACTCTCTTTGAATAATAGCACGATAGTCATCTGTGGTTACCGCTCTGTTCTGAGAAGTAAATGTTAGCGGAGCATTATATCTTATTGACTCTAATGTCTCTCTGTCCGAGCCGCCAGTAGACTTACTGACCAGGCTTATGGAAACAGCTGATGCACTGAATGGTCCGATATTAATATTAGATCCCATTCCGAAATTCGTCGCACCATTTACATCCTTACCATTTGTATACACATAGTCGAGCGTTACGATATTATTTGACTGAGGACGAGATCCAATAACACCATCGCCAAAGAAGACTTCGTAATATTCATTTGCATTCTCTTGTAGATGAAAGATACGAGTTGCAGCGTCGACATTCAGTAGCGTCGTATACTTAGTATAGATATCGAATGCAGAAGATAAATCATTAGCCTGTACACGAACACGTAGCGTAGATGTATCTGCATCCTTATCTGATATCTGATACTTCTGATTGGTTAAATCATTGTCTACTCTAAACTTTAATGTCTTCAGTGTACCTTCTGCGATCTCCACATTATTAAATGTATACACATTCGTAGCAGAATCGATTGTAGCGTTATCTGCAGAGAGGACGACGAACGAAAATTCTCTACCGCCAACAGTTGTAACTAACTGCGTTCCTCGTGCGAGTGTTAGGTTCGCAGGATTATTCGAAGCCTGAACACCAGTGAATCCTGTGACCGCAATATTAACAACTGCACGAGAAGCGAGTTTAGACCTTGGAGTATATCCAAGCAACCTTGCCCGAGAGACTACATTACCACGTATTTGTGCTGAGTCTAAAAAGGCCTCATTTAAACTGAAGTGAGCAGCCATTGCATTATAGTGTGTATTATATGCTAATACATCTAAGAGTACACTCATACCACTTCCTTCGAAATCATAATCATTAAATGTCGACTGTGTCTTCAGATAGTTCTTAAGATTCTTTTTAATTTGGTCGAAATCTAATTCCGTTACTTTAAAATTTGTTGCCATAATTCTTTACCTTAGTCTTCGAAGTACTAATTCAACTTCTTGTTCTACATCGTACTCCTTTATATTATAGTGTGCGGTTATTCTATATGCGTTATCATCTACTATATCATCAACAAACACATTATATAATTCAATCCTTCCCTCATGTATACGTAATACATTCTCTATATTCTCTCTTAATGCAATCTTTGTTATGGTATCAGCAGGTTCAAATAACAACCCTCTCATATTTGCACCAAGTGTTGGATTAAAAGGTCTATCATAGAAGTTAGATAACAATAAGTTCTTTACTGCATTCCGTATAGCCTGTTCATCCTGTGGTATATAAAGATCCTTTGTCTTATCATTTATATAGAGAGATAGATCAAGGTCAGCCCATCCTTTCTTACGAGAGGTACGTGACGAGGTCTCACTATCTGATATAACGAATCCTGCATTGTGTCTATTAACTGTTCCCATGTATCTATTTATATCCTTTTAGTTATAGTTGACAAGGTTCTGGAGACAAATTTTTCTCGAGAAATTTTTTTTATATAATGCATATCGAAGCAAAACTCAGAATCATATCGAAGAACATGCATGTACTAGCCCCCCGCCACCCCTGCATGCATTTCCCCTAGTATATAATGGCCAATATGCGTACACAGATGCCTCATATATTCTCCGGAAACACTGTACATTTGCTCGAAAGTATGGTATAATATAATAGGTTCTATGGGGGGCAGAGGTAGTACTATTATGTAGACTACTACTATATTCCATTAGATCACACTCTCCGCGCATCTTTATTCCTCTCTGTATACCATAAAGTATACTATTCTGTACAGTGTTATGTACATATTCCATTGTGCCTCTAAGGTATTCTCTTATATGATCCGATGTGGTACTCTGTTGTCTTATCGAGGTAAACCTAGGATCAACGTTTCCACCCAGCCTCCAAGTGTTTTTTCGACCGTTGCAATTGTTGCATTTACTAACCTGCAAAGACATTACTTGATCCATCTGCTACTGATGTACAGTCTGCAACCTCATCGTTCTTTCTCCCTATACCCTTACCATTAGCGAATACTGTACTAGAACCAGTTGCAATCGCTGCACTATGAGGTGTACAAGGACCATGCGGAGGTTTTAGATGTATACTATTCTTATCTCCCTGTCGCGATACTGGTATACCATTGCAAAAAACGTTAGAACTACCCATGGCTCTAACTGGTCCACTACAATGTGTTTGATCTGGATCCCCTACGCGCGCTACTTTCTGTGTATCATTGGCCATTATATACTCCCTAGTTTGGTGTTTATCTGTGCAATTGTGTAGTTTATCTTATTATCTGCAGATACTGTTTGAGTGGAAGTAATACTAGTATTTGTTATTGTAGTAGGATTAAACGCAAGATTAGGATCTAAATATGCAATCTTACCAGAATAACCTCTCAATCCAAGAGAATCACTATAATATGGGGCATCGCCTGACGGTGATGAAGGTACTGGTTGAGTTCCGCTATCGTACAGTGTATCTGTTCCGACAGCGTTTTCTCTAAAGTACTTTCTTAGTTGAGCTGGCGTTGTGGTAGGATACTTTCCTAATACGCATGCAGCCATTCCTCCAATATTA
>TARA_Y100000385_G_scaffold228810_1_pt1 | contig 9999 bp, 9 predicted proteins | sample TARA_Y100000385 | Tara Oceans TARA_Y100000385 (sample SAMEA2620980) | marine metagenome | biome: marine biome (ENVO:00000447); feature: surface water layer (ENVO:00002042); material: "saline water (ENVO:00002010), including plankton (ENVO:xxxxxxxx)" | depth 5 m
GTTGTCGTCTTCGACCGCGGCGAGGGCGCGCACGGCGAGCTCTTGCACGGCGGTTTCCAAGGCGTTGGGTCCACCGGCTGCATCGAACGTAGCGCTGAGCCTGACGACCCGATTCTTCATCGAAGGCACATCGAAGAGCGCAGCGAGTTCGTGATTCACCAGAATCGGCGAAGCGATTTCCACAAAACCACTCGTGCGTGGCAGTTCTTCAAACAGGCCGAGGCGACCACCAAGATACATCGTGAGCGACATCACGGACTTTTCGCGGATCGAATCGATCGGCGGATTTGTAACTTGGGCGAAGAGTTGCTTAAAGTAGGTGTAGAGTAATCGCGGACGTCGCGAGAGCACGGCCAGCGGGGTATCGTCACCCATCGAACCGGTGGGCTCCTTGCCTTCGGCTAATGGGGCAAGAATTAGGTCGCGCTCATCGAGGTCGTAACCAAAGGCTATTTGTGCAGGAAGCGCGGCAGGTTTGGGTTCACTTTGCGGAGCCGTCGGCGCGAACTCATGGAGTTTAACGAGATGCTCGTCGCACCACGTGAGGAAATGCGGTTGTTGCGTGAGAGCTTCCTTGATCTCGTCGTCTTCGACAAACGTTCCTGCTTCCAGATCGATTGTGATCATGCGTCCAGGCCCGAGACGACCATTCGCGACAATCTTGCCGGGCCAATCGTGGATGAGGCCCGCTTCGCTCGCGAGCAGGATGTAACCATCATCGAATACTTTATAGCGAGCGGGGCGCAGACCGTTGCGATCGAGCGCAGCTCCGACCATCTTGCCGTTAGTGAAAACCACGGCGGCGGGACCATCCCAGGGTTCCAGCATACAGGAATGATAGCGATAGAATGCCTGCTGTTCGGGAGTGAGTTCCGAATCCTGCTCCCAAGCCGGAGGCATCATAATAGTGCAGGCTTGGCGAGGGTCGCGCCCGCCAAGCGTGAGTAATTGCAGAGCGTTATCAAACGACGCAGAGTCGCTCATCGTGGGTTGCACGATGGGCCGAAGATCAGAGAAACGATCACCCCAGACGCCATGAGCCGCACTGCGCTCACGGGCGCGCATCAGATTGCGATTCCCTCGGATGGTGTTGATCTCACCATTGTGTGCCATCATCCGGAAAGGATGCGCAAGGTGCCACGTTGGGAAGGTGTTGGTTGAGTAGCGCTGATGGAAGATCGCGAGGGCCGAGGTATATTTCGGCGACTTCAGATCGAGGAAGTATTTGCGCACCTGTGGCGCATTGAAGAGGCCCTTGTAAACGATCGTGCGCGATGAGAACGAGCAGACGTAAAAACCTTCGAGGTCCATCTCTTCGGCGCGACGCTCAGCGACTTTATGCGCAAGGAAAATTTGCCGTTCAAACTCGTCGTCCGTAGTCGCGTCATCGCGACGTCCCACGAGCGCTTGCACGATCATGGGCTGAGTTTCGAGAGCTTTGCGTCCGAGGCAGGTGGCATCGACGGGCACGTCGCGCCAACCGAGAAATACGAGACCTTCCGCCTTGGCGGCTTGTTCGATAATCTTCTTGCCCGCGACTTGAGCCGACTCGTCTTCACGTGGAAGAAAAATCATGCCCACGCCGAGATCAGAATCCTGCAGTAGGTACTTCTTTTCTTTTTCGAGATGTTCACGAAAGAGATCGATCGGAAGCTGGGTGAGTAGACCAGCGCCATCGCCCGTGACTGCATCGGCGTCAATCGCTCCGCGGTGAGCCAAGGAACGCAATGCCGTGAGCGCGCGTTCCACCAAATCGTGGCTACGTTCGCCAGAAATCTTGGCGATAAAGCCGACTCCACAAGCATCATGTTCCTGATCGTTATGGTGAAGTGGCGATGGAATAGGTTTAGTCATTCGCAGATGTGGACTCTGTAGTTGAAAGTATGTGAGTAAGCGAATCCGATCTGGGGACAAAAAAGGCCGGTCTCGCTGAGCGAGCCGGCCTGAGAGTGGTATCAGTGACTCGCGCTTAGAAGAAACGAACTGTCTTGGTCGCCATCTTCGCGTGTTCTTCGTCCGAGCACCCGGCATTGGTCGGGGCGGCGTCTTCGGTATTGCTAGGTTTAACCAGATCGTTGCTTAGGAGATAGTTTTCAACCTCTTCACCAGAGACGTCGGCCAACATTACACCGTCGATCTCTACACAGGGAGAAAGAGGCTGTCCGGACTTCTGGACCATTTCCGCGTAGTTTTCGCTGTTGTTGATGATATCGATATCATCGAATGGTAGAGCGTGTTTGCTCATGATGGCGCGAACGCCGTTGGACCAACCGCATTGCGGTTTTAGATATGCTTTGATCTTCATGATTCTGTGCTTCCGAGTTGGAGAGCATTAAAGTAAACGACGGGTTTTTATGCCGGCAAGTGCAAGTTTGTTAAATCTGTGTTTAAAGCATACATTATGCCGTCCGTAGCGCTTTGCGATACTGGGACGGACTTTGGCCGATTTTCTGCTTAAATTGGCGGAAAAAGTAGAAGATATCCTGAAAACCAACGACTTCTGAGATAGCACCTATTGTTAAGTTCGATTAGAGGAGAAGCTGGCTGGCTCGCTCGATCTTGGCTTGGATGATGTAGAGTTGGGGCCTTAAACCTATTATTTTCAAGAAGATGTGCGAGAAGTGATCCACGCTGTAGCCTACTGCATGGGCTAATTCGACTATCGAAGGGGATTCGGCTGGGCTTTCCCTTATCTTGGACGCTGTGGCCAAAACAATTTCACGTTGATGCTGTTCGTTGGCGAGGGGTTCGTGGTTAGGTGTATTTCTGTGCTCACGATCTAGCTCGATGATGAGAGCTTTCATGAGTTGCGCTGCAGAGGCGGCCGCTTAGGGCTCCGACTCTAATTCAACTATTCGACGCATGAGAGTATCAATAAACCCGACTTGTCGAGTGCGAACCACCTCGAATGGAGGCTGAAAATCGGATAAAGGCAAAATAGTCTGATTTTTAGATACGACCGAAAAATGGGCAAAAGTGACGCTGAGACGCGCGAAAATGTCCTGTTTGGCTTCGTATCTGCGATCTGGTTGCATCCAAAGACCATACTCCCGGATGAAGCTCGATTTGGTCAGAATCGATCTGTATTTGGCCTTTTCCTTCCCAAATATACCATAAATCGTAGTCTTTAAGCGATTTTGACCAATCTGATCCGAGGTGCCATCCCGTTTCACAGCGCACTCGACCACTCAAGCCAAGCCGCAGATCAAGATTGTTGTGATCGAATTCCATAAAGCAGATAGATATAAAAAAATAACGGTGAAGTGCATGGAACCTAAATCGATTTATCTGCTACGATGATACTTTACTGTCCGGATACCTGAATCTTAGTTTTTACCCATCCTATGGAAGCATCCTCTACCCCTATCATTGATCATGGCGCTGAAATGCATGATCCCGATCTCTATCAACCCACCCGAGAAGGATTCGGAGTAGATCATTTTGAAGACATCGGTGCTGCAGAGATTGAGCACTTCAATGAACAGGGCTATCTGATCATCAGAAAGGGATTTGATGCGCAGGAGATTTCCGACGCCCTCCAAGGCATGCAGGATCTCATCATGGGTAAGAACCCCGACTTCAAGGGCGTGGTCTTCGAAGCGGCGGCTCAGGATAAACTCTCCACCCTCAGTTTGACTGAACGTCAGGATGCGGTGCGCAAGCTAATGTATTTCGTTGAATACGATAAGCGGCTTAAAGCGATTTCTCATCATCCCAAACTCCTGAACGCAGTGAGCCAATTGAATGGTGGCAAAGCACCCTCCCTCTTCCAGGATATGGCTCTCACTAAACCTCCTCGCCTTGGTCGTGAAAAGCCCTGGCATCAGGACAATGCCTATTTCAATTATCCGTTGGATACACCAGTCGTTGGTTGTTGGATCGCACTCGACGAAGCCACAGTCGAAAATGGCTGCATGCAGTTCATGCCCGGCCAGCACAAGAAAGGCCCGCGAATTCATTTCCAGCGCCGCGATTGGCAGATCTGTGACACTGAAATGCTCGGACAGAGTTCGGTGTCTGCTCCGCTCCAGCCTGGTGGCCTGCTTTTGTTCAGCGGCCTACTCCCCCACGGCACTCCACATAACTCTTCCGGTAAGCGCCGCCGCGCGCTCCAATACCACTATGCTCCTAGCGATGCACAGCCTCTAGAGGATCAGGAAGAGCGTCTGCTCTACTTCGGCAGCGAAGGCAAAGACGTCAGCTGTTAATCTGCCCTGCTAAATTTTCGCCTAGCCGCGCTCTGCTCGATCACCTATCACGCTGGTAATGAAAGTGCTCGTGACCGGTGCGGCCGGCTTTATCGGCTACCATGTAAGTAAGCGTCTTGCGGATACGCAGAGCTGCGAAGTGCTGGGCGTGGATAGTCTCAACGATTATTATTCGGTCGATCTAAAGCGCGCGCGGCTCGCGCAGTTGGAGGGGCATGACAATTTTCGCTTCGTGCAGGCCGATTTTGCGGATGCCGTGGCGTTCAGCGGTATCTACAATCAGTTCAAGCCTGATTATGTCGTGCACCTTGGTGCACAGGCCAATGTGCGCTACAGCGTGGATAATCCTGGCGATTATGTGCAGAGCAATTTGATCGGTTTCTTTAACGTTTTGGAGGCCGCGCGAGCCAATCCACCCAAGCATCTGGTCTTCGCTTCATCCAGCAGTGTCTATGGTGAGACGGCTAAGACGCCTTTCGACGAAGATGACGATACGAGCCACCCTCTCTCGTTTTATGGCGCTACGAAGAAGGCCGGCGAAGTGATGGCGCACAGTTATGCGCATTTGCACGGGCTCAGTCTCACCGGACTACGCTTTTTTAACGTTTACGGGCCATGGGGACGTCCCGACACCGCGCCAACCTTGTTTGCGCAGGCGATTAATGAGGGAAGTTCACTCGATCTCTACGCGGAAGGGAAGCAACTGCGCGACTTCACCTACATTGACGATATTGTGGATGGCGTGCTGAAAACCCTGCTCTATCCGCCGGCAGAGCCACCGATTCCCCCGTTTCGTATTTTCAACATCGGGCATCACCGTCCCATGGAGGTTATTCTTTTCGTGCGGATGCTTGAGCAACTGATGGGTAAAGAAGCGCAACTCAATCTCCTCCCCGCACAAGCCGCCGATGTGCCGGAAACTTGCGCTTCGCTCGACAAGGTGAATGCGGCCATCGGTTACACTCCGAAGATACCACTCGAAGATGGGCTCAAGCAGTTCGTTGATTGGTTTAAGAGTTACTATTAAAGAGTCGAACTGCGGTCCAAGACAGAGATTATTCGCGTGGGTATACCTATTCAGGCCTTGCGCGTTTCGTGTGCTGGCGAAAGTCTCCTGACATAACCCTGTCAGTGCCCTCCTGTAGGATAATCCGCTCTTAATCACGACAACCTCTCTTAATTCTATGGCCAAAGCTTCTTCCAAAAACGAAATCGCGAAACCCTCCGGTGTCCTCTCCGCTACCGGTCGCGAGAAAAATATCGATTTCACCGTTTCCGCGATCACCAAGCAATTTGGTGAAGGCTCCATTATGCGATTGGGCTCCAACCAGAAGATGAATGTTGAGACGATCTCAACGGGTTCTCTCGCGGTGGATCTAGCCCTTGGCGTTGGTGGATTGCCCTTAGGGCGTATTGTGGAGGTTTATGGTCCGGAATCTTCCGGTAAAACTACCTTTTGTCTGAGTGTGATTGCCGAAGCGCAAAAGAAGGGCGGCCTTGCTGCCTTCATCGATGTTGAGCATGCGCTCGATCCGAAATACGCTCGCGTCGTCGGCGTGCAACTTGATGACCTCCTCGTGGCTCAACCCGACTCCGGTGAAGATGCGCTCAATATCATGGAGACGCTGATTCGTTCCAACAGCATCGATGTGATAGTGCTCGATTCCGTGGCAGCATTGACCACGCGAGCTGAACTCGATGGTCAAATGGGTGACGCGACTGTGGGCGCCCAGGCTCGTTTGATGAGCCAAGCGATGCGTCGCCTTACGGCCGTGGTGAGCAAGACGAAGTGCGTTTGTATTTTCACCAATCAGATCCGCGAAAAGATCGGCGTGATGTTTGGTAGTCCCGAAACGACCTCTGGTGGTCGCGCGTTGAAATTCTTCTCTTCCGTGCGCATCGACATCCGTCGCCGCGAGCAAATCAAGCAGCCCGATGGCAAGGTGATCGGTAATCGCACGAAGATTAAAATAGTGAAGAACAAGATCGCGCCTCCGTTTACCGAATGCGAATTCGACATCATGTATAACGAGGGTATCTCGCGCACCGGTTCGATGCTCGATCTCGGGATCGAACACAAGATTCTCGAAAAGCGTGGTGCGTGGATTTCGTTTGAAGGCGAGCTCATCGGCCAAGGCCGTGATGCCGCGAAACAAGCGCTGCGTGATGATCCTGCTTTGGCGGAGAAGGTTACCAAAGCTGTGCTCGCCAAGGTCAATGTGAAGGTTGGGGAAAGCCTCACTGGTGACGGTGAAAAGAAGAGTGATGACGACACCAAGGAGTAAATTTCAACACGCTTCGATCTGATGCGATTTATCTTCGGCTTTCTGATCGCAGTATTTGCCGGGAGTATGCTCTCCGCGAAAAGTGCCGAAGATATCCGCGTGGTGATGACGACGGAACTCGGTGAAATTGAGCTGGTGTTCGCGGCGGACAAAGCTCCGGCTACGGTGGCCAATTTTATGAGCTATGTGGATCGCGGGTTTTACAACGGCGGTGTGTTTCATCGTGCGGTTACGATGGATAACCAATCGCACAACCAGATCAAAATCGAAGTGATTCAAGGTGGAATCAATCCCGCGCGACGGGCTGAAGATGGGCCGACGATAGCATTGGAGCGCACTCGTGATACGGGGCTGCTTCATCTCGACGGCACGATTTCCATGGCGCGATTGGAACCCTATACTGCCACCTCGGATTTCTTTATCTGCGTGAACGATCAGCCCGAGTTGGATTTCAACGGAAAGCGCAATCCCGACGGACAGGGCTTTGCGGCATTCGGTCAAGTGATTCGTGGAATGGAGATCGTGCGGGCGATCCAAAACTCACCCATCGAGAAGCAGGCGGTGACGTCACCTGTAAAGATTTTGTCTATAGAACGGGTAGATAAATAGCAATTGCATCAAGACTGCAATTAGGGCGCCGTTTTATTTATGCGCACGCCTGTGAAACCCAGTTCACTCGCCCAGATAGGAGCCCTATTTGTGCTGATGGCGTCATTTCTATCAGCTCAGTCTTCTGTGGTTTTTGTCGCTGACGATTTGGGAAATGTGGTTCGATTTATGGATGGGCAAACCAACGGGACAGCCTTGGGGAGTCTTTCAGGTTCTGGTTTTTCAGCAAGTCAGGTCCTTGGCATTGCCTACGACTCAAATACGAATGCCGTCCTACTTTTTGATCGTGCTGCTCACACGGTTTACTCGATGAATGCGGCCTCAGGAATTGCAACTGTGCTTTTCACCACAGACTTAAAGATCTTTTTCCAGGGAGGAGCAGTGTTTAATAATCTCGTGTATGGTATCGATGAGGACACCCAGAAGATCTTGGCCTACTCATTCGATGGGTCCAACAGAGCCTAAGCGAGTCTACGCTTACCGAGCATCTTCACGGGCTGGGAGTTGATTTTAAAAATTCACAAATTATCAGTTTCTCTACCCCAGAAGGTGAGGATACTGCCAACGTGTTACGCAGAATAAATGCGGATGGATCTGAGGGGTCGGTTGTATTTAGCAATCCAACCAGTGATATCAGTGTGCAAGATATCGCCTACTTTTATGGCGACTACCTTGTGGCCACCTTTGATAAAAATCTTTATCTTCTGGATGGCACGCCGGGTGAGTTGAGTGCCACACCCTATCTGAATTCCACTCAACTCTCAGCCATGGGTGTGAGCGGCTCAGTGGCTGGAGTTGTTTTGGAATATGCGGCGGTTCCAAAACCTGGCACGTGAGCCATGATGTTGGTGGGGTTGGCCGTGATTGCTTGGATCGGCATCAAGCGTCGCGTTTCGTAATACGATTTTCCGTTTTCGCATCAGCAGAAGAACTGCGAGTGCTCAGACTGGCTTACTATTGGCCATCTTTTCATTAGCATGCTTGCCGATTTGGAAAACTAAAACCTGTTGTTCACATGATGTGGTGAACACCATTCGTCGTTCCGGCCGATTCTTGATTGGATGTTGATGATCCTTGTTCCAAACATCGTTTCTACATGTCACTTCTTAACCGCAAACTCCGGCGCGATCTTTTTAAGCTGAAGTCACAAGCTTTGGCCGTCGCTCTTGTGATAGCGTGCGGGTTGTCGATGATGATCATGACGCGGAGCTTAATTCTCTCACTTGAATCCACACGCGATGATTATTATCAGGATTACCGTTTTGCAGATATTTTTGCGACGCTGAAGCGTGCGCCGAATGCCGTGGGGGATGATCTGAGGGCGATTCCTGGGGTGGCGTTATTGCAGACGAACATTGCGTTGCAAGCGCGGCTCGATTTGCCGGATATGGTGGAGCCCGCTACTGGGTTGTTCATTTCCTTACCAGAGCATGGGAGATCTGTGCTAAATCGCTTGTATTTGAGGCGCGGGCAAATCCTCGAAGGCCGCGCCGCGCCGGGCCAGATCCTCGTCGGCGAAGCTTTTGCGGATGCGCATGAATTGCAGCCAGGGGATAGTCTCTCTGCGGTGCTCTATGGTCGGCAACAATCTTTGCGCATCGCCGGAGTAGTGTTGTCACCTGAATTTGTTTTTGAAGCTCCACCTGGTGCAGCGCTACCTGATAATCGAAGCTACGGTATTTTTTGGATGCCTTACAAAGAGCTCGCGCGAGCTGCTCAGATGGACGGCGCGTTTAATCGTATCGCGCTAACGCTTACCCCCGAAACAAACGAACAAACGGTGATCGCGGCGGTGGACCGGATTCTTCGTCCCTATGGTGGCCGTGGTGCTTATGGTCGCGAGTCGCACACATCTCACACGCGCTTGCGTGATGAAATCGGTGTGCTCCAGGGATTGTCCGTGGGCTTTCCTTTGGTCTTTCTTGGAGTGGCTGCGTTTATGACCAATGCGGTGATGAGCCGGCAGATCACGTTGCAACGCGAGCAGATCGCGATTCTCAAATCATTTGGTTTCTCCAACCGTGTGATTGGTGGGCATTACCTAAAATTTGCTTTGGTGATCGTGCTACTTGGCACCGCACTCGGGATCCTGGGTGGCGTGATGTTGGGGCATAGTTTAGTGGATATGTATCATCTATTTTTCCGGTTTCCTCAGCTTGATTTTCAGCTCGCACGAACCGTTCTAGTCGCGGCGGTGCTCGTGAGCACGATGGCCGCGGTCGTCGGAGTGTGGGGTGCGGTGAAGGCCGCGGTGAGTTTATCACCGGCGGAAGCGATGAGGCCGGAACCACCGGCGAATTTTCGCCCGGCACTTTTTGAGCGCACTCGATTGGGTCGTTCATTCTCCCCTTCGTTACGCATGTCATTACGCAATATCGAAAGGCGACCGATTCGTTCGTTGCTCACTTGTGTCGCGCTCGCTTTGGCCACTGGTATTCTGGTGGTGCCGAGTTCGTTTCGCGATGGGATCAACTATGTGCTCGATTACCAATGGGATATCGTCCAACGCCAAACAGTCTATGCCTCTTTGATTGAGCCCTATGCTCCACGCGCGCTCGCGAATCTTCGTAACCTTCCCGGCGTCACTCTCGCTGAACCGGTGCGCGCTGCTGCGGCCGAACTACGATCGGGCAATCGCTCACGCCGACTGGCGGTGCTCGGTTTGCCTCCACAAGCGATTCTTAATCGCGTCATCGATGATCAGGATCGGCAAATCACTCTGCCTTCGCATGGCCTCGTTCTATCATCCAAACTTGCTGACGTCTTGCGCGTGCAGCCGGGTGATTCGTTGCGGGTGAGTATGTTGGAAGGAAAACGCACCGAGTTTTCCGTGCCGGTCGTCGCGCTGGCTGAAGACTTTGCCGGCACCGCTGCTTACATGAATATAGATGCGCTCA
>TARA_Y100000385_G_scaffold114624_1_pt1 | contig 9990 bp, 12 predicted proteins | sample TARA_Y100000385 | Tara Oceans TARA_Y100000385 (sample SAMEA2620980) | marine metagenome | biome: marine biome (ENVO:00000447); feature: surface water layer (ENVO:00002042); material: "saline water (ENVO:00002010), including plankton (ENVO:xxxxxxxx)" | depth 5 m
ATACTATAACCTAGAAAAGGTAAAGCCTTCTGGCATAGAGCTAAAGGAACGTTTAGTTGGAATTCAACGTGTTACAAAAGTAACCAAAGGTGGTAGAACTTTTAGTTTTTCGGCTATTATGGTTGTTGGAAATGAAGAAGGTGTTGTAGGGCATGGAATGGGTAAGGCCCAGGAAGTTGTTTCTGCAATTACCAAAGGAACAGAAGACGCTAAGAAAAATTTATACCGTATCCCTGTTGTGAATGGTACGATACCTCACGAGCAAAATGGTAAGTTTGGTGGATCTCGTATTTTTATGCGACCTGCATCTCACGGTACTGGAGTAATTGCTGGTGGAGCGATGCGCGCAGTTATTGAATCTGTTGGTGTAAAGGATATTTTGGCCAAATCTAAAGGTTCTTCAAATCCACATAATGTAGTTAAAGCAACAATGGATGCTTTATTACAATTAAGAGATGCTCGAACAGTAGCAACCCAAAGAGGGATTTCTATGAGTAAAGTCTTTAACGCGAAATAATCGAGAAGATGGCGAAAATTAAAATCAAACAAGTTCGTAGCAAGATTGATCGACCAGGGCGTCAAAAGAGAACTTTAGAGGCATTAGGTCTTAAAAAGATCAATCAGGTCGTTGAGCATGAAAGTACCCCACAAATTATGGGTATGGTAAATGCGATCAAACATTTGATCGAAGTAGAAGAAGTTAAGTAAGAACTATTTAAAGGAATCGTAAGATGAATTTAAGCAATCTAAAACCGGCTAAAGGCTCGGTTAAAAATAAAAAACGCATTGCACGCGGTCAGGGTTCTGGTCATGGTGGCACTGCTACACGAGGTCATAAAGGTCAAAAGTCTCGTTCAGGTTATTCTAAAAAAGTCGGGTTTGAAGGTGGTCAAATGCCTTTACAACGTCGTGTTCCTAAGTTTGGATTTAAGAACATTAACCGGATTGATTACAAGGGGATTAATCTTGATACGATTCAAGCTTTGGTTGATGCCAAGAAAATTAAGGATGAAGTAACTTTCGAAATTTTACTTGCCAATGGCTTAGTACGAAAAAATGAGTTAGTTAAAATTTTGGGTAGAGGCGCTTTAACAGCTAAATTAAATGTTACTGCTCATAAATTTACAGCAACAGCACAAGCAGCTATTGAAGCTTCTGGTGGAACAGCTACAAACCTTTAATAAGCTCTCTCACTCATGAAGAATTTTATCGAAACACTTAAGAATATTTGGAAGATCGAGGAGCTAAGGAATAGAATCCTTACTACCTTAGGGTTTTTACTTATTTACCGCTTAGGTTCATTTGTTGCGCTTCCAGGTATTGATCCTCAGCAGTTAAGTGCTTTGGAAAATCAAACTGCAGATGGTTTATTAGGCTTGTTAAATATGTTTACCGGTGGTGCATTCTCTCAAGCTTCTATCATGGCATTGGGTATCATGCCGTACATTTCAGCTTCTATTGTTATTCAGTTGATGACTATGGCAGTGCCTTATTTGCAGAAATTACAAAAAGATGGTGAGAGTGGGAGAACTAAAATTAGTCAAATTACGCGTTATTTAACAGTCCTGATTACTTGCTTTCAAGCGCCAGGTTATATTGCTAACCTTCAAGCTACTTTACCACCAGAGGCCTTCTTATTATCAAGCGGATCTTTCTGGTTTTCTAGTATTGTAATTTTAGTTACAGGTACCATGTTTGCAATGTGGCTAGGAGAAAAAATAACTGACAGAGGTGTTGGTAATGGTATTTCAATATTGATTATGGTGGGTATTATTGCAGTACTCCCTCAATCTTTTGTGTTTGAGGTTGGTAGAGTAAAACCACTTATTATTTTAGTTGAATTGGTTATCATGATGGTTGTTATCCTTGCTTCTGTACTTTTAGTTCAGGGAGTTAGACGAATTCCAATTCAGTATGCAAAACGTGGCGCTACAGGACAAATTGCTGCTGCGAGACAGTATTTACCTTTAAAAGTAAATGCAGCTGGAGTGATGCCAATAATCTTTGCGCAAGCGATTATGTTTATACCTATTACTTTTGCTGGTTTGTCAGATTCAGAAGGTGTACAAAGTTTTGTAGCAGCCTTTTCTGATTTTTCAGGATTTTGGTATAATTTTGTGTTTGGACTTTTAATTATATTGTTCACGTATTTTTATACAGCTATTACGGTTAATACAAACCAAATGGCAGATGATTTGAAACGTAACGGTGGTTTTGTTCCTGGTGTTAAACCGGGTAAAGATACTGCTGGTTTCCTTGATGGTATAATGTCTAGAATTGTATTGCCTGGTTCAGTATTTTTAGCGTTTATCGCTATTTTACCTGCATTTGCTATGAACGCAGGTGTAAACCAGTCTTTCGCACAATTCTTTGGAGGTACTTCTTTATTAATTATGGTAGGTGTTGTTTTAGACACGCTCCAACAAATAGAGGGCTACCTATTAAATCGTCACTACGATGGTTTAATGAAGTCTGGCCGCCTTAGTGGTGGTCGTTCAGGAATGTAAGATTGCTTTATGATCTTTTACAAGACTGAGGAAGAAATAGAATTAATTAGAGAAAGTTCTTTACTTGTTGCAAAAACGCACGCTGAAATGGCGAAACTTATTCAACCAGGTGTTACAACGCTTGAGTTAGATAAAGTTGCAGAGTCGTTTATAAGAGACCATGGTGGTATACCAGGTTTTAAAGGCTACAATGGTTTTCCAAACACCTTGTGTGTTTCACCTAATGAGCAAGTTGTTCATGGAATTCCAAACGATACACCTTTAGAGTCAGGATCTATTTTATCTTTAGATTGTGGTGTTGAAAAAAATGGTTTCTTCGGAGATTCAGCCTTTACTTATGAAGTTGGAGAGGTTGCTCAAGAGGTGAGAGAGTTACTAAAAGTAACACGTGAGTCACTTTATAAAGGCATTGAGGCTGCTATAGTTGGAAATCGAATTGGCGATATTGGTTTTGCTGTTCAAAACCATGCTGAAACTAATGGGTTTACTGTTGTAAGAGAATTGGTTGGACATGGTGTTGGAGCAGATCTTCATGAAAGTCCAGAAGTACCCAATTATGGTAAAAGAGGAAGAGGCGTTAAATTACAAGAAGGATTGGTAATCGCTATAGAGCCTATGATTAATATGGGCGTTAAAGAGATTGTTCAATTAAATGACGGTTGGACTATTAAAACAGCTGACTTGAAACCTTCAGCGCATTTTGAACATACTGTTGTTGTTCGAAAAGGTAAAGCAGAGATATTGTCTTCATTTGACTTTATCGACGAAGTATTAAAAAATAAAAATTAGTGTATGGCTAAACAGGCATCTATAGAGCAAGACGGAGTGATTACAGAATCGCTCTCTAATGCAATGTTTCGTGTAGAACTTGAAAATGGGCATGTATTAACAGCTCACATTTCAGGAAAGATGCGTATGCACTACATTAAATTGTTACCTGGAGATAAGGTTAAATTAGCAATGTCTCCTTACGATTTATCAAAAGGAAGAATTACTTACAGATATTAAATAAGTTAGAGATGAAAGTAAGAGCATCAATTAAAAAAAGAAGCGCCGACTGCCAAATAGTTCGCAGAAAAGGTCGTCTTTATGTAATTAACAAGAAGAATCCTAAATTTAAACAAAGGCAGGGTTAATCCCTGATTTAAAACAAATTCTATGGCAAGAATTGCAGGGGTAGATATACCTACAAATAAAAGAGGAGAAATCGGGTTGACTTATATCTTTGGTATAGGTAGAACACGTGCACAGGAAATCCTTACTAAGGCCGGTGTTGATCTCAACACAAAGGTTAAGGATTGGAATGATGACGAATTAAGTCAAATTCGTACCATCATATCAGACTACACTATTGAGGGTGAGTTAAGATCTGAAGTTCAATTAAACATCAAACGTTTAATGGATATTGGGTGTAACAGAGGTCAGCGTCATCGTTCGGGATTACCGTTAAGAGGACAAAGAACCAAAAATAACTCACGTACGAGAAAAGGTAGAAGAAAAACTGTTGCTAACAAAAAGAAAGCAATCAAATAGTAGGTAGTTATGGCTAAGACAAACAAAAAGAGAAATGTAAAAGTTGAGGCTGTTGGTCAGGCTCATATTCATGCGTCTTTTAACAACATTATTATTTCTCTCACAAATAAAGCAGGTCAGGTAATCTCATGGTCTTCTGCTGGTAAGCAAGGTTTTAAAGGATCTAAGAAAAACACGCCATATGCAGCTCAAACAGCTGCTGAAGATTGTGCTAAAGTAGCTTATGAAGCTGGTTTGAGAAAAGTTAAAGTTTATGTGAAGGGGCCAGGTAATGGTCGTGAATCTGCGATTCGTACTTTACACAATAATGGGATTCAGGTGTCTGAAATTATAGATGTAACACCTCAACCACATAATGGATGTAGACCACCTAAACGTAGAAGAGTTTAATCTTATTAAAACTTAAGACATGGCAAGATATACAGGTCCAAAAACTAAAATTGCTCGTAGATTTAATGAGCCTATTTTCGGTGCTGACAAATCTCTGGATAAGAAAAATTATCCACCTGGTCAACACGGAAATTCTCGCAGAAGATCTAAGCAGTCAGAATATGCAGTTCAGCTTCTGGAAAAGCAAAAAGCAAAATACACTTACGGAATTCTTGAAAAGCAATTTCGTAATTTATACAAGAAGGCATCCTCTAAAACAGGTGTAACAGGTGAAATACTGTTACAATTGTGTGAGAGAAGATTGGATAATGCAGTTTACAGAATGGGGATTTCTCCAACGCGTAGCGGTGCACGACAATTGGTTTCTCACAGACACATCACAGTTAATGGTGGTATTGTAAATATCCCCTCATATTCTTTGCGCCCAGGTGACGTAATCGAAGTAAGAGAGAAATCTAAGGCTCTTGAAGCGATTACTGATTCGGTAAAATCAAATTCTAGTGCTTATGAGTGGTTAGAGTTTAGCTCTGATTCCTTGAAAGGTACTTTTGTTGCCGTTCCTGAACGTTCTCAAATTCCTGAGAACATCAAAGAACAGTTGATCGTGGAATTGTATTCTAAATAATAATAAAGACAAGTTAAAGATTTATCATATGGCAATATTAAATTTTCAAAAGCCGGATAGAGTATTTATGGTGAACTCCACTGACAGTTTTGGTCAATTTGAGTTTCGTCCATTAGAACCTGGTTATGGTTTAACCGTCGGTAATGCACTTCGAAGAGTACTTCTTTCTTCTTTAGAAGGGTTTGCAATCTCTTCTGTTCGTATAGAAGGAGTTGAACATGAATTTTCTACTATTGATGGAGTTGTTGAAGATGTTACAGAAATCATCTTAAATCTGAAACAAGTTAGATTTAGAAAACAAGTTGATGATGTTGAGAATGAAACAATTCAAGTATCGGTATCCAATCAAAGTCAATTCAAAGCGAGTGATTTAGGTAAATTCATATCAGGTTTTCAGGTTTTAAATCCTGATTTGGTTATCTGTAACATGGATTCTAAGGTGTCGATTGACATGGTGTTAACGATCATTAAAGGTCGTGGTTTTGTTACTTCTGAAGAACAAAATATTGAAGAGATGCCCTTAGGTACGATAGCAACAGATTCTATTTTCACACCAATCAAAAATGTGAAGTTTGAGATTGAGAATTTCCGTGTAGAACAAAAGACTGATTATGAAAAGTTGATTTTTGAGATCAGTACGGATGGGTCTATCAATCCTAAAGACGCCTTAACTGAAGCGTCTAAGATATTAATTCACCACTTTATGTTATTCTCTGATGACCGCATTTCTTTAGAAGACGAAGAAACGGCTTCAGAAAATCAGTACGATGAAGAATCTCTTAAAATGCGACAACTTTTACACTCAAAGTTAACAGAGATGGATCTTTCTGTTAGAGCATTAAATTGTTTAAAAGCTGCAGAAGTAGAAACATTAGGAGATTTGGTTACTTTTAATAAAAGCGATTTAATGAAGTTTAGAAACTTTGGTAAAAAATCGTTAACGGAATTAGATGAACTGGTAGCTTTGAAAGGTCTTACTTTTGGTATGGACACTTCTAAGTACAAATTAGATAAGGAATAGGGTCATGAGACACGGAAAAAAATTCAATCACTTAGGAAGAAAGGCAGCACATCGTAAAGCGATGTTGTCAAATATGGCCTGTTCATTGATTGACCACAAAAGAATAAATACAACGGTTGCTAAGGCAAAGGCATTGAAACAATATGTTGAACCTTTAATTACAAAAGCGAAAAATGATTCTACACACTCACGTAGAGTTGTGTTTAGTTACTTACGACAGAAAGAGACTATTAAAGAATTATTTGGTGCGGTATCTACTAAAGTTGGAGATCGTCCTGGTGGTTACACACGTATTATTAAAACAGGAAATCGTTTAGGTGATAATGCAGAGATGTGTATGATTGAGTTGGTTGATTTCAACGATGTTTATACAAATGGTAAAGAGACAAAGAAAACTAAAACTCGTAGACGTAAGAAAACTTCTTCTAAAGTTGAAGAAACACCTGCAGTTGAAGAAGCTCAAGTTGTAGAAGAAACACCTACTGTTGCAGAAGCACCAGTTGTAGAAGAAGCACCTGCTGCAGAAGAAGCGCCGGTTGCAGAAGCTGCATCTGAAGAAAGTAATACTGATGCAGAAGAAGCCCCTGCTTCAGATGAAAACTCAAAAGATGAAGAGAAAAAGTCTGATGATTCGAATGATGAGAATCAAGAAGCATAAGACACAAATAATATTTTCTCATGAGTAATAAATAAAAAAGGGAGGGCTTTTAGCTTGTCCCTTTTTTTATGAATTTAAATTTGTAATGAAGTACCAATCAAAACAAAAGGCCATATTAATACTCGAAGATGGTTCTATTTTTCATGGTCATGCTGCTGGTTTAAAAGGAACGGCAACAGGAGAAGTTTGTTTTAACACAGGAATGACTGGTTATCAGGAAATTTTTACAGATCCTTCATATGCCGGACAATTAATGCTTACAACCAATGCTCATATTGGTAATTATGGTATTCATAGTGATGAGATTGAATCAGAAAGTGTTAAAATTTCTGGATTGATTTGTAAGGATTTTAATGATCATAATTCGCGACCTGCTTCCAGTATGTCTTTACAAGAATATTTCGAAAAAGAGGAACTGGTTGCGATATGTGATGTAGATACGCGTGCCCTTGTACGTTATGTGCGAGATAAAGGTGCGATGAATGCAATTATCTCTTCTGATGATACTGATGTTGAATCGTTGAAACTGCAATTGGCGAAAGTTCCTAGTATGGAAGGTTTAGAACTTTCTTCTACAGTATCTACGACAGAAGCTTATACATATGGAAATGAAAATGCAGCTTATAAAGTAGCTGTCCTCGATTTAGGTGTGAAGCGAAATATATTACGTTGTCTGTCAGAAAGAGGTTGTTTCTTAAAAGTTTTTCCAATGCATACTTCTATGGCAGATATGTTGGCTTGGAATCCTGATGGTTTTTTTCTTTCTAATGGTCCCGGTGATCCAAGTGCGATGCCAGATGTGATTGCTGAAGTGACCAAAATATTAGATGCAGGACTTCCTATATTTGGAATCTGTTTGGGACACCAAATGATAGGGCTTTCTTCTGGTTTAAAAACATACAAAATGCACAATGGACATAGAGGTATCAATCACCCAGTTTTTAATTTAGAAACAGGTAAAGGTGAAATTACTTCTCAAAATCATGGTTTTGCAATTAGCATGGAAAGTCTAGAAGGTCACGAAAATATCATTCTTACTCATAAAAATTTAAATGACAATACAGTCGAAGGTATTCGATTGAAAGACCGTTCGTGTTTTTCCGTACAATACCATCCTGAATCGTCTCCAGGACCCCATGACTCACGTTATTTATTTGATCAGTTCGTAGATCATATTAAATTATATAAAAACCAGAACTAACACATGACTTTAATATCTGACATACATGCTCGTCAAATTTTAGACTCTAGAGGTAACCCAACAGTAGAAGTTGATGTGGTTACTGATTCAGGTGCCTTTGGTCGTGCAGCTGTTCCATCTGGTGCTTCGACTGGTAAATATGAAGCCGTCGAGTTAAGAGATGCTGATAAAACTATTTACATGGGTAAAGGTGTCTTAAAAGCAGTTGATCACGTCAATGGAGCACTTTACGATTCTTTGTTGGGAATGCCTGTTGAAGATCAAGCAGCAATTGATCAATTGATGATCGATATTGATGGGACCTCTAATAAGTCCGTTATTGGTGCAAATGCTATGCTGGCTGTTTCATTAGCTAGTGCTAAGGCAGCTGCGGCATCAACCGGTCAAATGCTATACAATTACATTGGTGGAGTGAATGCACGAACACTTCCGATTCCAATGATGAATATTTTAAATGGTGGTTCGCATGCAGATAATGCGATCGACTTTCAAGAGTTTATGGTGATGCCTGTTGGCGCTGAAAGCTTTTCTCAGTCTTTGCGAATGGGAACTGAAATTTTTCATCATTTAAAAGCTGTTTTAAAATCTAAAGGTTTGGCTACAAATGTTGGTGATGAAGGTGGTTTTGCTCCGAATTTACGTTCTAATGTAGAGGCGATGGAAATGGTTTTAAAAGCCATTGAAAATGCTGGATATCGACCAGGAGAAGATGTGTTTGTTTCTATGGATGCTGCAGCTTCAGAATTCTATAATGCAGAAGAAAGTGTTTATCATTTCCATCAATCAACAGGTGATAAATTAACTTCTGCAGAGATGGTTGATTACTGGGCCGATTGGTGTAAAAAATATCCGATTCTATCTATTGAAGACGGATTGGACGAAGATGATTGGAACGGATGGAAATCATTAACTGATCGTTTAGGTGATAAAGTTCAATTGGTTGGTGATGATTTATTTGTTACTAACGTAGATCGTTTATCTAGAGGAATAAATGAAGGTATAGCGAATTCACTTTTGGTAAAAGTCAATCAAATTGGTACCTTAACAGAAACGATGAATGCTGTGCATATGGCACAGGTCAATTCTTACACTTCTGTAATGAGCCATCGTTCAGGTGAGACAGAAGACAATACAATTGCTGACTTAGCCGTTGCGTTAAATACTGGACAGATTAAAACAGGATCTGCTTCCCGTTCTGACCGTATGGCTAAGTACAATCAGTTGCTTCGAATAGAAGAAGCCCTAGGTGAAAGTGCATTATTTTTAGGGAAAGATTTTAGCTTTTTGAAGTAATAACGAATGAATGAAGTTGGGCCCTTTTTAAATTGTGTTTTGAGGGATATTAATTAACGATCAATAAATATAAATATGTCGAATTTTGCAGAATTAAATTATAATGGACAAAGCTTTAAACTTCCTGTTGTGGAGGGTAGTGAAGGGGAGAAAGCCATAGATATCAGTAAGCTAAGAGGAACTTCTGGACTTATTACTATAGATAAGGGATTTAAAAATACTGGTTCTACAGAAAGTGCAATTACTTTTTTGGATGGCGAAAAAGGTATTTTAAGACACCGAGGTTATAGTATAGAGGAATTAGCTGAGAAGTCATCGTTTATTGAAGTCGCATATTTAGTTATATATGGTGAGCTTCCTAACGAAGAAGAATTGCGTAAATTTAAAAGTGATATTACCCACCATACTTTGGTTCATGAAGATGTAAAATCAATATTAGATGGTTTTCCTTCAAAAGCGCATCCTATGGGCGTGCTTTCATCTCTTGTTTCGTCATTGACTGCATTTTATCCACAATCTCTAGACCCAAATCGTTCGGTTGAAGAAATCAATGGAACCATTATTCGTATCATTGCAAAATTGCCTACACTTGCTGCATGGTCATTTAAAAATCGTGTGCGTCAACCTCTGGTGTATCCAAATAATAACTTAGATTATTGTTCTAATTTTTTACAGATGATGTTCAGTCTGCCAACGGAAGATTATCATGTTAATCCAGTGGTAGCTAAGGCGCTTGATAAATTATTAATTCTTCATGCAGAT
>TARA_Y100000385_G_C13108206_1_pt1 | contig 9979 bp, 12 predicted proteins | sample TARA_Y100000385 | Tara Oceans TARA_Y100000385 (sample SAMEA2620980) | marine metagenome | biome: marine biome (ENVO:00000447); feature: surface water layer (ENVO:00002042); material: "saline water (ENVO:00002010), including plankton (ENVO:xxxxxxxx)" | depth 5 m
TTAATAGTAATAAGAAATTAATATTTTTAATAGTAATAAGAAATTAATATTAAAAATATTATGTTTTCATTTTTTCTTTTTTTGTTTTTTTGTTTTATTTAATCTTATATTATTAGTTGTTTTATATAATTTGTTAATATTTTTTTTATCATTATTTTTTACTTGTAATTGTGGCCGTTTTTTACAACTAAATTTATATATAGCCAAATTCTTATTTTTTATTACACTTTTATTACATATACCAATTGCACGTGATTCATGTGTTTCATTGTTTACTTTTTTAATACATCTACATAATTTGGTAGCAATAATTTTTTCAACACTTTTACGTAATAAATTTAATGGCATATTTTGATTAAAATTTATATTGTAAAAATTTAATATTTCAATATATTCAGAACGAGTTAATTTCATTTTAATAATACTATAATATGCAAATAATTTATTTTTATAATAATATTTTCATTTTTTATTATATTTATTTATATTAATTATTATGTCCAGAAATTATGCTATTGTTTTTGATATGGATGAAACATTGGGTTCATTTTCACAATTATATAGATTTTGGAATTTAACAAAAATATATTTAAATAAACCAACATTAGAAGATAATTATTTTTATGAAATAATAGACTTATTTCCATTATTTTTAAGACCAAAAATATTAATTTTATTAGAATTAATTAAAAAAAAGAAAATTACTAAAGTTTGTGATTATGTAATGATATATACAAATAATAATGGTCCAACTGAATGGGCTAATTTAATTAAGTCATATTTACATTATAAATTAGAATATGAATTATTTGATAAAATTATAAGGGCATTCAAAATAGATGGAAAACAAATTGAACTATGTAGAAGTTCGCATGAAAAATCTTTTAAAGATTTGATAAATTGTACACAATTACCTGTAAATACTAAAGTTTGTTTTTTAGATGATCAACAACATAATGAAATGCACCATAAAAACGTTGTATATATTAATATAAAACCTTATCATTATAATGTAAAATATGAAATAATGGCATCAAAATTTTATAATAAATTTCCAAATATATTTCAAAAGAATATAAATGACTTTGTAAATTATATAAATTTAAATACTTCTAATCATAATTTACACTCATTAAATAAATCTAAAGTTAATAAAAATATAGATTTATTGTTAACATATGAAATAATAAAACAAATAAAAATATTTTTTAAATCAAATAAATATAGAACACAAAGAAATAAAAAAAATTATAGAGTGAATAATACTTTTAAAAAGAAACATAAAATTTAATTAATGCTTATACTATTTAAAACAGCGAAAAAAATTTTTCATTAATAATATATTGGGTTTTTGATCTAATATATTGTTCAACACCAATTAATAGAGTTGTTGAGAGAAGTATGAATAAACCAGCACTAAATACTAATTTTCTATCAAATTCTTCAAATCGGCGTTCTTTATATGTAAATGGATTATATAAAATAATTAATAATATACCTATATAATATTTTAAAAAATCACGCATATAGTTCAAATATTGCGGAGCATAACCACCTATTCCAATTAAAACAATAAAATATAATACATAAGAAACATATAAAGCATATAAAAATATTTCTTTTATAAATTTATTCATATTTATTTATATTTACGAGAGAAAAAAGACAAATTATACAAAAATAATTCAAATAAAATTTATAAATTATACAAAATTTTGTAAAAATAATATTTAATTTTTGAACTTAAAGAAATAATTATGCGACTTTATCCCCCCAATTTTATACTTTTTATTTTTCTTACCATTTATGCTATGGTTTTTAAAAAGTAAAAAAAACACGTTTTTTTTTTTAAAAAAAGATTTATCAAATTTTTTCAATTTGGACATTTTTTATTTTTTATAAATGTCCAATTCTTAATTTATAACAACAAAGTTAAAAACGAAAAAATGCAAAAATAGGCAGTTTCAAGTTATTACCATATTAGCTTTATAAAAAAATTAAAAAAAATGAAAAAAATTTTATGGTCACCGCAAATTTTGCCCATTTTTCAAAATTTGCGACTTTTATATAAGTATTGAATACTTATAAAATACTTATAAAAAAAACGCAGAAAAAGTCGCAAATATAAAATTAATTAATATTATTTACATAAAAGATAATAAATAATATTAATTAATAATAATTATCAAAGCATTTATAAAAATACTTATATTGTCGCAAATTTTTATACAAAATAAATTTAGAGATTTTTTTATAAGTATATTATACTTATAAATGACTGATAAAAAAGTCGCAAAAGTCGCTGAAAAATATCAATGTAAATTTTGTCACTATTTTACATTTAAAAAATGCGATTTTGAAAAACATCTTCAAACGCAGAAACACAAAAACAACACAATACTTATAAATGACACGCAAAAAAGCTCACCTATTAAAATGTTTTGCTGTGAATGTGGAAAAAGTTATAAACATAACCAAAGCTTATACAATCATAAAAAAAAATGTAATTATATAATTGAAGAAAATACAATTAAAGAAAAACATAATACTTCTTTAATACAAACAAATAATAATAATGTAGAAGCTAATTTACCAATTACACAAGAAACAATAGTAAAACTAATAAGTGAAAATAATGATATTAAAAATTTATTAGTTAATCAACAACAACAATTATTGGAACAACAAAAACAAATAGGTATTCAACAAAAACAAATAGGTGATATGGTGCCAAAAATAGGTAATAATATTACAAACAATAATACAGCAAATATTAAACAAAAATTTAATATTAACATATTTTTAAATGAAAAATGCAAAGATGCAATAAATATGAATGATTTTATAAAACAAATACAACTAACATTGGACAATTTAGATTTTACAAAAAATAAAGGATTAACAGAAGGTTTAAGTAATATTTTCATAGAAAATATGAATAAATTAAGTTTATACGAACGGCCATTACATTGTACTGATAACAAACGCGAAACATTATATATAAAAGACAATGATAGCTGGGAAAAGGATAATAATAAAGATAAAATTAAAGATGCAATTAAAAGTTTAAATAAAAATCATTTTAAATTAGTTAAAAAATGGTTAGAAGAAAATCCAGATTTTAAAGAAATAGATGAAAAGCAAGATTATTTTGCACGAGTTTTAAAAGAATGCGGTAATGAAGTAGATAATGAAAAAGTAGTAAAAAAAATATGTAGTAAAACAAGTTTAAAAGATGAATTAAAATATTTAGATGAAAGTTTAGTAGAATAAATATTTATTAATATATAATAATAATAAAATATGAAAAAAAATAGTCATGATAAAATTAAACAAAAGTTAAAAGGCAGTAAAATGCAAAGAGGAGGAGACGGTTCATATGATGAATATAATAATAATGAACCGCCATCAACAACAGTAAATAACTTTATTGAAAAAATAAGTACTATCTTGAAAACTAATATACTAAAAGTACCTTCTGGGTCAATTGAAAAATTTACTGATAATATATTAAAAATTATTTATGTATTAGCAATTTTATCGATATTAGCAGTAATTGTATGTTTGATATTATATTTTATATTTAATTTAAGCTGGTTGGGAGGTGTATCGAATGCAATATCAATTATATCTTTTATTTTTTCAATAATTTTATTGGTGGGTATGTTATTTAAAGTAGTGGTAAGCTATGTACTCGCAAAATATCCAGATAAAGAAACATTAAGAAAAAATCAAGATGAAATTAATGTATTTATACTTTTAATACGTAGTATTTCAATTAGTAGTTATAATTTGTTATTCGCAATATTTTTAGGTTTACCTACTGGATTTTTATTATCTTTGACCCATTATTTAAATCCTATTTTTTTTAATAATATTATAGCTAGGTTTTATAATATAACATTGATAATATCTATTTCAATAATATTTTTAGGATTACTATCCAAATTGTTTGATCAAAAAATAAAGCAACTTTCGTTACATAAAATAAATTTCTTTGTTGCAAGTTTAACAATAATAATATTTATAGCAATAGTAAATATATTTAAATATATTAGTGATATTTTATTAGATTATATTTTAACAGGTAATCCAGGAAATATTAAGGAATTATTTGATTTGGGAGAAGAATCAGCAGATTCAGATGATTTGAATAAAAAATTACAATTATTAACTAATGTTTTTAGTTTACATGAAATTTTTTCAGTAGATGATGTAAGTGCTGTTATGAATGATAAACCATTTTGGTTTTTATTTCTTATTTGTTATGGAATTTATATAGTAACAATAATGGTATTAGCATTTATTTTTATAAAATATAAAGAGTTAATAAATATCAATAGCTACTCTATAACAGTAGGAAATAACATAACAGAAATTATTAATAAAGCTTTAAAAAAGGCAGAGACCAATTTTTTAAACAAACAAAACGTTATACAATATATAATTTAATATTTTTTAAAATTATAAAAAATATTAAATATTTAAAATGAAGAGCCAAACGCACCTCCAAGTGCACCATTAGCAGCCATTGGCTCCATTGATTCCATAAATGAATTTTCTATTGCTTGACTTTGAAAATTACTTAAACCATTATTTTGTTGAACACCATTTTGCTGCATATTTGGTAATGCATCAATCATTGAAATATTATTTTGTGCAGGCATTTGACCTGGCGGTTGTGCTATAATAGTATTATCTAAAACATCCGCTCTGCTTACTTGATGGACACCCGGTGTTACTATTGGTTGGCTTACTCTAACTCCTCCGTGATTAGTATTACCAATATGAACATTTTGATTTCCATCCCATAAATCCATAATACGATCTGCTAAAATATTAATTTTAGCTCCTAATTTTGTTTGCATGGTAACTAAAATAATTAATAAAGGTAAAACAATATTTATAATATTAGATTTTTGATATTCAACTCCGCTAAATGTTGGAATATATCTAATAATTCTATCAATAAATAATATTGAAAAGAAAATTGCAAATAATTGTAATGCAACTTCTATACTAATTTCCATTGATCCTTTTGATTCATCATCTTCTGGTATATAATATCTTATTGTTTTTAATACAAATACAACTGGTATTAAACCAGTAATAATATACTGTAATAAATTTAACATTGAATTCTTACTGGGTTCATCAAAATTAAATACATGATTAAAAAACCCACCGAAACTTAATTTTGAATTATCTCCTCCAATTAAATCATGTTCTATATCTTCTATTTGAGTCATATATGATTTATATCAAGAAATTAAATTATTAAGTTTTATAAAAATATAAAAATAAATTTTTACTAAATATATAAATGTTAAAAAAAGTTTTAGAAAATAATAAATATAGAAATAATGTGTATCACGAAGAGAATCAATACTTAAATTTAATAAATGATATAATAGAAAACAATGAAACATTTGAAGGACGTAATGGAAAAACATTAGCAGTTTTTGGTTCAGCAATGCATTTTTCATTAGAAAATAATAAAATACCATTATTAACTACAAAAAAATTAGCAATTAAAACATGTTTAAAAGAGTTATTATGGTTTATAAAGGGCGATACAGATAATAAAAATCTTAAAAATGAAAAGGTGCATATATGGGATGCAAATAGCTCTAGGTCATTTTTAGATAGCAGAGGATTAACAAATTATATAGAAGATGATTGTGGTCCAATATATGGTTTTCAGTGGAGACATTTTAATGCAGATTATAAAGATTGTAATAGTGATTATAATGATTGTGGTATAGATCAATTAAATTATATAATAAGTCAATTAAAAAATAGTGAAACCCGTAATTCAAGACGATTAATAATGAGTGCATGGAATCCATGTCAAATAGATCAAATGGCTTTACCGCCTTGTCATGTAATGTGTCAATTTAATGTAACTAATAATAATAAACTATCTTGTAGTCTATATCAAAGAAGTGGAGATGTTGGTTTGGGTGTTCCATTTAATATTGCATCATATTCGTTTTTAACACATTTAATTGCACATCATTGTAATTTGGAAGGTTATGAATTTATATATTATTTAGGTAATTCACATATATATGATGATCATATTGATTTATTAAAGATACAAAAAGAAAAAATACCATATGATTTTCCAACAATAGAAATTTTAAATAAATATGAAAATATTGAAGATTATAAAGTAAGTGATTTTAAAATAAATAATTATAAATGTCATGATAGTATTAATTTAATAATGCGTGAATAAATACTTAAAAAAAATATACAAACATAATATATTATGAGTGGTTCAAGTGCAATTGCATCGGCTAGAAGAAGAAGAACAGCACCAAATGAAACCCCGGTACAAAACATTCAAACAAATCAAGTTAATGTAAATAATCAGCAAATAACCAGTCAGGAAACTATTACTCCATTAGAATTATTAAAACAACACGAAGACATATTATCACAATTAGATTTATTAATTGATACAAGATCGGAAACTATTGTTACAAAAAAAATAGAAGAATTAAATTTATTACAAAATACGAATTTAAAAGAGTCAGGTTCAAATACTGATTTAGATAACAATATTAAAGAAGTTATTAATGATAAAATATCAAAAAATGATACAATAAAATCACTATTATTAAATATAGAAAGGTTTGAGGAATTAAGTAATTTAAATAATAATTATATAAAAAAAATAGATGAATTGACAGAAGAGGTAAACACATTAAAAATGTTATTAATAAAAAATCAAACTTTAGCAATAGAGACACATACAGATATGTTAAAAATGAAAGATTTACAATCTAAACATGATATAAATTTAGAAAATATTAATAAAAATATTGATAATGAAGATAATCATTTAAAGCATTTGCAGTCAGGAAATATTTTTGAAAGTTTATTAATGTCATCTTTAAACCAAAAAAATGAAGAAGAATATATTTTAAAAAGTGAATCAAATTCGGAAAACGAATATGATAATAAAAAAATAACAATAGAAGATACTATAGATATTGATAATATTGAAGATCATACTATAAATATAATAAAAAATGAAGTTAAAGAAAAAGTAACAGATATGGAACAAGTTATGTTAACAGAATTAGTAGAAAATATTGAAGAAACCGAAGGTGTATAAATTATATAAAATATTATATTATAATAATAAGTTTAAATATATTAAATTTATTGTATAAAATATTTAATGTATATATTAAATATTTTAATATTTCTAATAGTATTATTTTTGTATATTCATATAAATTTTTATTTAACAACTAGTAATTATTTAGAAATTTATGAAGTAGAGTTTCAATCTAAAGAAAAATTTGAAGAATTATGTAATTTAAAACAACCATTATTAATAAAAAATTTTATATTTGATGATGACTATTTATTAAAAAATTTTAATTTAAATAATATTAATTCTAATTATGGTAATTTTGATATTAAATTATATACAAAAGAAAATAATAGTATACCGATATATATAAATTTAAATAAAGCATTAGAAATATTTAAAAATGACATTTCTAGTAATTACTTAAGTGAAAATAATCATGATTTTTTAATAGAATCTTCATTAATTAAAAATTTATCTACTATAGATAATTTATTAAGACCATACGGAGTATCAAGTATTGAATATGATATGATTATAGGATCAACAAATTCATATACTAGTTTTAAATATACTTTAAACCCAAGAAATTTTTTATATGTTATTGATGGTACTATTGATATAACATTAACAATACCAGATAACAAAAAATATTTACAAATAGAAAAAGATTATAATAATAATGAATTTTATTCAACATTAGATATTTATAATGTTACAGATAATTTTATTAAAGAATATAATAAAATTAAATTTATGAAAATAGTTCTTAATAAAGGAGATTTATTATATATTCCAAGTTATTGGTTTTATAGTTTAAAATTAATGACTCCACAATCAAATGTTATAAATTTTAAATATACAACATATTTAAGTAATATTTCTATATTACCTACTATTATACAAAGTTATTTACAAAATAAAAATATTAAAAATAACTTTTTAAAATTATATAATATATAATATATTATTTAAAATAAATGATAAATAATAAATATGAAATAATAAATGTTATAAATAACGGCAATTATGGTTGTGTTTATAAAGTTAAAAATAATAATAATTTTTATGCATTAAAAGAAGAATTACAAGATGATAATATTTTATTAAATGAAGCAAATATTTATAAAGAATTAAGGTTTATAAAAAATGTTGGTAAAATTAAAGATTATTTTTATTATAATAATAAAAATTATTTAGTTTTAAATCTATATGATAAAAATTTAACACAAATTAAATATGAAAAATATAATAGTATTAATTATATTATTTTAATTAACAATATATTTAAAATTATATTAAAAACACTTGAAGATATTCATAATCATGGATATATACATCGCGATATAAAACCTTCAAATATTTGTTTAGATAAAATGAATGAACCATATTTAATAGATTTTGGATTTAGTAAAAAATATATTACTAATAATAAACATATAGAAGAAAAAAAAATTAAATCAATTATAGGAAGTTATAGTTTTATAAGTAATAATGTAAATAAATTAATAGAACCTACTCGTAGAGATGATATTGAATCATTAATTTATATATATATTTATATGTTAATAGATAAAGATTATGAAAAAGATATATTTAAAATAAAAAATGATTCATTTACTTATATAAAAAGTATATTACTATCATTTAATATTAATGATAAACTTACTAATAATATTATAGAAATGTTATATTATATAAGATTATTAAAATTTAATCAAACGCCTAATTATAGTTATTTGTTAAATATTCTATTATCTTAAATTATATTTATTTTCATATATTTTAATATATTCAATTAATATTTGTATAGTATGTAAAATATTTTTTGTATTATAATTTGTATCTATATTAATAAGATTATTATCTAAGAAATTATAATTTTGTATGATAGTATAAATGTCAACATTATTAATTAATAAATAAAAATCAGTATTTAATTGACATAATAAATCTTTGGCATTTACATAATTATATTTTAAAAAATTTAAATTCAAAATAATATAATATTTATTAAATAAATAATAAGAATTTATTATTTTATTTATATTATATTTATTATTAATAAATAGATAGTTATTTTTTTCATATATAATAGTTTGTATTTTACGATAATAACGCATATAATAAATAGGTAAATTGATATAATATAATACTATTTTTTGTATATCTTGTGGTAAATTATAAAATAATTTTTTTAATTTTTTTCGTACATAATAACCTTTAAAAATTTTTTGTATTAATAACACATATTTTTTATAATATAAATTAAAATGTTTTAAACATATGTTTTGTTGTTTAATAACTATTATACATTTATTTTTACATTTATATTTACTAGAATAATTACAAAACATAAATATTATAATTAAATAAAAAAAATAATTTAAAGCCAATATAATAATATATTTATAAAATGTTATCGGAAACTGTTATAAAAAAACATATCGGTTGCGTTAAATGGTTCAATAATAAATCCGGATATGGATTTATTACTTTTATGAGTAATGATAATAACAATAAATTAAAAGGAAGTGATATTTTCGTACATCATTCATCAATTGTTAGCAAACAAAATTTATATAAATATTTAGTACAAGGAGAGTATATAGAATTTGATATTGAAAAAATGGAAAATAAAGATATTAAAGAACATGAAAATCAAGCAACAAATATTACCGGAATTTTAGGCGGAGAACTAATGTGCGAGACACGTTTTAAAAATAAAGAAATGTTTAAAAAAAAATCGTCGGATTAAATTTTAAAAGACATATATTAATTCAATTATATTATTTAAATTAACAATATAATTGCATGCGCGTGTGGGGCGCTTCCCCACACCAAAGAAGGTGAATTAGAATTTTGGTAGTT
>TARA_Y100000385_G_scaffold290201_1_pt1 | contig 9979 bp, 10 predicted proteins | sample TARA_Y100000385 | Tara Oceans TARA_Y100000385 (sample SAMEA2620980) | marine metagenome | biome: marine biome (ENVO:00000447); feature: surface water layer (ENVO:00002042); material: "saline water (ENVO:00002010), including plankton (ENVO:xxxxxxxx)" | depth 5 m
TGGTTGTATTAAACTTATTTTCATAGGTTGTTTTAATTTATTTTTAGGTACTTTTTCTTTAGGGTAGGCAACTATATCTTCTCCTGACTTTATATTTCGGAATGTATTAATGAAATCTCGTTCATCCAAACTAACGGTTAAAGAACCCAATGAACAATCTCTTCCTTTATGTTGTTGAAAAACCTCATATCCTATTTCTTTTAATATTTTATAAAATTCTTTTACTTCTCTAAGAGATAAAGCCGGATAAAGTTCAACTTCTAAAATAGGTCTGATTTGCTTAAATAATTCTTTATTTGATCTTAAAATTTTATAATCATAACCCTCAGTATCAATTTTAACAAAATTAATTTTACTCCATTCTTTTTTATCTAGATTTTCTTCCAACCAACTAGTTAAATTAACTCCTTCTACCTCTAATGGTACAACATGGCCTGTAGCCCCTATTCCTCTGTCTATTTCTTCAGCAAATCCGCCATTACAAAAACCTTGATCCGAATAATGGAACGTATATTTACCTGGTTTTTCAGTGATTGCTTTATTTATAGGAATTATGTTTAAATGTTGATTCAATTTTGAATTAACTTCTAAAACCCCATAAGCATGTGGGTTAGCTTCGAAGGAAATAACCTTACCTTCTTCACCAACAGCATTAGCATATAAAATAGGAGTATCTCCTGAAAATGCTCCAATATCAATTACAATATCCCCTTTATTCAAATAAGTTGTTTGAGTATTAACTTGTTCTAGGGTAAAATTCTTTTTTGAAACATAAGGATGTGACCAATGAGCATAATTAAAGCTATATTTTCCTAAATTAAATTTTTCTAGTGTATAATTCATCTATAAATTTTTATTCTATTAATGTAATATTGTAAATCTATTTCTGGTATCCAGCCTAATATGTCTCTAGCCAAAGTACAATCAGCTAATGTTTCCTGGGCTTCACCCGGTTTATTTTCTTTGAATAGGGGGTCTATATTAAACATTTTTGCTACATCCAAAACTGAGTGATTTTTTCCCCTACCAAATTCAAATATATGTCCATAGGCATTTTGATTCATTATAGATATAAGACCTTTTACAATGTCTTCAACATGAGTAAAATCACGTCGTTTACTACCATCACCATATATTTCACAAGGTAACCCATTTTTAATATTATTTATCCATCTACCAATTAACGTTGTATAACCACCTTCTGTTAGTTGGTGTGGACCATACACATTGTAAAATCTAGCTGTTGAGGTTTTTAATCCAAAATGTTTTTGATATAACTGAATGATTTCTTCACCCATATCTTTACTAAATGTATATGGGTTCTTAAATTTACCTGAATGGTGAGATGACGAACCAGCATATATTAGGGGTATATCTTCCTTGATACAATATTTTACTACTTCATAAGTACCTTTAAAATTAGTATTTATATAATCTTCAGGACGTTCAAATGATGGTTGTATTCTAGCTATAGCGGCCATATGGAATACTATATCAGGTTTAAAACACATTAACTGCCAAGGTGGATCTAGTATATTACATATATCATCTTCAAGATAATACTTTACTCCTTCAATATGGTTTTTTTCTTTACCTGTTGAATAATTATCAAGTGAAATTATTTCATGTTCATCTTTTAATAATTGTTTAATTAGATTTGTGCCTATAAAACCAGCACCCCCTGTTACTAAGATGCGCATATTAAATCTTTTTTACTGGTTGTATTAAACTTATTTTCATTCAAATATATTTTTTATTAAATTATATACCCTAGAATAATCTCTATATCCTCGAGCTAAAATGTCATCTTTTTTATCAATAATAGGATAGATGGGTGCGCCTGATAATTTTCTAAAATATGTTTCTCCTTCGAAATACCCCGGCCTAATATCACCAGATGCATTAACATATATTATAACAGGCACTTTAAAATAACTGCAGAATATACTAGATCCACCCCCCATAGATACAAATCCAGAACTTCTAGCAAATATTTTTAATTGTGATGTATTATAATCTGATCCTATATTAGATATAACATCATCTAATAAATGAACATTGTCAAAATGTTTTGCTAAATCAAAATCAGTCATCATTCCATGACCCTCTACGTTAGCAGAAATATCTTTTGATAGCCATTCATTTTCATCGGTTGCAAACTCTATGTTGGTTGGTCTTTTATATATAACTTCATATCCTATAGAACTAAAATAAACAAACATGTTATACAATGCTTCGATATCAAAATATCCAACAGGTGCTTGCCCATGTTCTAAATTATATCTATTTGAGATCACAATATATTTTTTTGGTAAATCTATTGTTTTATCATAGTATTTATCTTTGTATGGTGGGGGTGTCCATTGTCTATAATCTAAAACACCATTTGCTTCATGTTGTTCTTCATCTGTCATTTCAGATAAACCTTTTCCAAATACTACTCTGGCATTATGGTGAATCCATTGGTTAGGTAAATTTTGTACTCCATTAACTTGATTATTTACACTTCGTTGAGAATATCTTTCTTCCACATTATCACAAAAATAATAAAATGGTTTCATACCTTTACATGTAATTACTTTTTCTAATTCACCCTTTTCATGTAACCAATATGCATAAGGAGCTGCACATACTAAATCATATCCAAATTCTGGTCGTACATCAATTATCATAATAGTATCCTTTTAATTCTTTAAGTTGTTGGGTAAAACTAGGTGTTTTTATACCCCCATTTAAAATTTTATTTTTACCTAATTTTTTGGGTATAATATCAATATCTATATTAAATATTTCTTTAATATTACTTAGCATATCATATTTAGAAATTTGTTCTCCTTCTAATATAGTAAGAATTTTATAAGTATCCCAATTATTTATTAATTTAAAACATTGTTTAGACCATTCTAAAGTTGTATTACCATTCCATATTGCTTTTGTATATCCATATACTTGATCTTCTTGGGATAAAAACCATTCTAGTAAACTAGCATTACTATTTAATTCAGGACCTATAATTGAAGTCTTAAGTATTTTTGTTTTATTTGCTGATTCGTATATATAGTCTGCTGCTCTTTTTTTTGATAACCCATAATCATCATTATCCATCTCACAATCAGTACCAGGATGAATTATTTTACATGGGGAGTATTTATCTAACCAAATAGGTAACTCCCAATTTATATCAAATTTATTTGTTCGTTGTGGAATAGCACCTATGCAATTGATAATAAAATTTCCATCAAATGATAATATTTCTTGTTGACTCATCGGCCATCTCGTATTTATTGTTACGACTTCAATATCTTTTGATCTCAAATACATTGCAACCATATGACCTAACATTCCTTTATGCCCCAATACTAATACTTTCATTACATTGCATCTTTTATAAACGCTCGTTCTTTACCTAATTTGCTTATCTCATCTGAGTCTTCTGGCCTAGATACAAATAATGCTTTGCTCCTATCTTCTGATTCTGCATCTTTTAGAATACTCCATAATATCGCATGACGTTCAAAATTAACTTCTGGAACACCGTGATATGATGTATCTGTATTTAGGAATATTACTAATCTATTATTTATAGGATTAATCTTATGAACACATTCTGTCATATCATCATTCCAAACTTCAAAAGATCCTTTATCTTTATTTTCATCATATTCATCATTCAAATAAACTAAACATGTTAATTCTTTTCGAAGACCAGTTTCTGGATTTCTTCTCGCATCACTATGAATAGCTTGGAATGAACCTGATACCATTGTCCTTAATCCAGACCACCTCATACTTTCGTCTGGTATTAAATTATCAATTCCGGTGATGTCAGACATTCTTTGTGTAAACTTATCACTATGAATATATTTTAAAACGTCGGATGTGAAAGTTGGTATATCTTCTATTTTACTAATACCCCTCATACCTTGTTCTAAAATATTCTTCTTATTATTAATATATGCATGTCCTTTATGCCATAAATTAGAATCCAATGGAGGCCATTCTTCCTTTATTTTATTTAGTACAATTTCATTGAAAAAATTATCAATAATCCAAATTGGATATGGGTTTGAAATTTCATTAATGATTTGTTCTTCTTTATTTTCTATATTCATTATATTACTCTTGATTGTTTTAGGAATTCATCTGTTTCATTTGGTTCCATTAAACTCCAATCGGAACTAAATTGCCATGGTTTATCATTTACAATTTTATCTGTAATCATATAATATTGGTCATATTCTTTTGTTCTAAACGATTCTTCTTCACTTATCATAGCTTCATGAATTTTTTCTCCAGGCCGTATGCCTACATATTTTAATCTAATATTATCATTACCATATGATCTACCTAATGATTTTGCAATATCTGTTATTTTCAATGCCTTTATTTTTGGAATAACAATATTTCCATGAGATGATGAATGATTATAACTCCAATCAATTAATTCAACTGCATCTTCTAATGTTAAAAGAAATCTAGTCATATCTTTATGAGTGATAGGAAGTGATTTGTCTCCTTTCTTTAATAAGCTCTTAAAAAATGGAATAACTGAACCTGTCGATTCCAATACATTTCCATACCTACACAAACATACTTTAATATCTTTTTGTTTATTAGCAAAATCTACATATAATCTTTCTGATATAGCTTTACATTGGCCATATACATTAATAGGCGCACATGCTTTATCTGTAGATATAAACATTAATGTTTCAATTTGATGATTACATACTGCAACACTATCAATTAAATTTTTATGGCCGATGATATTTGTTTTAACACTTTCATATGGATTCTCTTCACATACCGGAACATGTTTTAGTGCTGCTGTATTAATAACTACATTTGGTTTATATTCATTAAGAGATTGCAATATCGATTCTTTATCTTTTATATCTCCGATCTGATATAATGCATCTGGATAATCTCTTCGCATATTTACGTGTTTATGTTCATCACGTGATAATATAATAATTTTATTATCTTTATAATATCTACGTGTTAAGGTTTTTCCTAAAGCACCTGTTCCGCCTATAATTAATATTACTTTATCTTTCATAATCTTGTCTTTACATTAATGTGATTTTTCTATTATACTGCCCTTATAAAATTATTACTCTACTTCTTTAAATACATCGTCCCAACAATATGATTTGTATGATGGGTTAAATAAATTAAGGTAATTAGACTCTGACATTTTGTTTGCTACATTATACCATGCATGGTGTAACCTACGTTCTTTTATACTACCAGACTCATTACATATATGCATTCGCTTTTTCGGATGATTTCTGTTATGCGCTAGTAAAATATTTGAGATATGATATTGAGGGATGTTTCCTAAAACCCTTTGCATCATCAACATAAATGCAGTATCTTCATGAACAAAGAAAACAGATTTAGGTATGTTAACACCGCTCTTTATTACTTCCGCAGAAATAACTAAACCACAACCATTGAACTTATGAGGCGATATCAATCTTACGTCTAAGTTGTCTACTTCGTCGTTTATTAGATTCATTTCATCTTTAGTTGTAGTATATCGTACACCCCACCAGTCATCATTAGATTCGCTATGCGGGTGGTTTGTAAATTTAGGATGTTCTAATACCTTCCAACTATTATCCCACATTTTACATATCCCAAAAGTGGCTAAATATTTTGAAACAGAAACATTATTATGTAAAGAATCTAACACAGTAAACATTTGTTTAGGAACTAACATATCTGATTCACCCCAAACTAATACATCTACATCATCACAATATTGTTCATTAAATTCTCTTCTATAATCTGCTATGGTGTGTAGTTCTTGTACAATTCTAACATTTTCAAAATCTAATAATATATTTCCTATTTTTTCTATACATTTATTTTTTTGTTCTGCACTGATGCATTTTTCAAGATCTTCATTAGTAATAATAGTAAAATCAACTATAATTTCACCATCATAATTTTTTATGGCATCTTTTAAAGAATTTACATATTCTTCTATAACATCACACTCATACCATTGTACTAGACACCCTATTGCAAATTTAGTTTTCATATTTATGTTTTATTTTTTCCCATATCTGTTTCATTAAAGGGGTTCTATGGGATTTATCAAAACCGTTGAAATGCCATATATGGCCACAATCAATAAAATCCAAGTTATTTAATATTTCTTTTCTATTAAGGTGAGTTAAATTAAATTTTTTATTAAGATATTTAACTTTATAGTTTTTAGCTATATAATTTATGGGTGTTTGATCTGTTCCTTTGCTTAAAGTATCTTGTAAATTAACTAAATTTTGGTGGTTATTTTCCCAAAACTTAATAATTTCATTACAGAATTTTTTCGATGATTTATGTAAAATTACCATACCACAATTAAAATATTCGGTCCAATCAACATTAGTATTAAACATATGTTTATATCCCTTAATACTTTGATGTACCCACCCTACATTATCATTATCAACGCATACACCTATTTCATCTGTGATTTCATTAAATATATTAGGACTATCCCAATGAACCATAGTATCTACATCTATTAAAGCTATTTTTTCATAATTTAAGTTACTATTTTCTAGTATATCCCAAACATACCACCGTTGCCATGTGGGCTTAGTATAACTAGTATCAGCTATTGGTTCATTCAGAATTATTAGGTCTATATTGTTTTTATCACACCAAGGCTTCCAGGTATTAATACAATATTTTTCACAAGAATTATCTACTAATCCTTCCATAGAAGTTATTACTACAGCGTTTTTATTCATTATTTTTTATTATTTTATAATTTCTAATTCTTTTACTAGTTCAAAACCCCAACCCTCTAAAGAAAACTTATTGTATGGGTATTTTTTATATTTTTTATTCTTATAAAAACCCAATACCCTATTCCTTCCTATTTCTTTTATTTTATAATTTTCATCTAATGATCTATGAGGTGTATTCGTTACTCTATGCATTCTATTAAAATAAAATCTAGGTTCAGCAAAATTAAATCCTAATATACTAACACTGTAGTTTTTTATTAAATCATCATCCCCACTACACCCATATTTACAAAATCTTTTATCATTTTGACCAAAAGGGTGAAATGAACTAGGTAATTTTAATTTTGTATCTTGTAAAAAATTTCTTAATTTTGGGGAAATTACAATATCCAAGTCACCATTTTTATTCACTCTTTCAGGAATATTCATTAAAGATAAAATAGCACTATTTGTGATAGTGTATTCATTTCGGGGGATTCCTAAATTATCCAAATCTCTTATATAATTAATGTTATCAATGGGGGATTTTCCAAAAAAATTATTTTTATCCATATAAAAAGGTATATAAGATTTTCCAGCTATTAACCTTCCTATCATAGAACAAGCCCTATGAAATCCATGTTTAACAAAACCATTAAAAAAGGGAACTGGATTTAATTTTAAAAATTCTTCTATATATGAATCATCCATAGGTTCAAGATCATTATAATAATACTCAGTCATATTTTCCCATCCTATTTTATGGTGGTCCCCTACATTATGTCTGAATTCGGCTAACATACAATTAAAATATTGCCAATTTTCAGGTTTTAATTTTTTTATAGTATTATTTAAATTTTCTTTATTAGAAAAATAATTTACAACATCTCTAACTGTTTTTAAATTATAATCATTTAATATTATTTCTTTTCCACCTCTTCCCTTATGCATTTCCATATCTAAAAAATCTTCTTCTGATAAGGGGGTATAAATTAAACTTTCAACATATTGTTTATATTGATCATTAGCCATAAACTTTCCCGGTATATTTAAGAGTTTTTGTTCTTTAGATTTAATTTTATAATAATCTAAATGATAAATACCCTCTAAATCTATAAGTGTATATTGGCCTTTATATTTTTTAACATGCTGCTCACAAAAATCATAAGTAAAACATTTAGTGTTAGCTGTTTTATTTTTTATCAACTTAAAAAATTCTTCATCTAATCTGTCATAATCATTACATTCATGCATTATATACCCACGACATATTCCTTCCCAAAATATAAGACCATAAAGAGCGGGGCATGTTGTCTTATCATAAAAACCCGATAATATTCCATTAATTATATTATTTTTTCTTATATAGGTTTCATTCCATATTTTATAATATAGATTATCTTTTTTAAAAACCCACCTACTATGGTCTTGGTTTTGGTAATGGGAAACTCTTTCTTTTATTAATTGAAAGGAACTTACATCAATAGTATCTAAGGATATATATTTTATTTTTTCTATCATATTTTTGTAGGAATATATTTATTACCCCCTAAATTAAAATTAATAAAGGGATTTAAAGAAACCACATTACTATTATATTTTCTTTTAAGATAATCACAAGTTATTGATGTTTGGTATTCATATTGCGATATAGCTCCTTCAAGCCCACCCCACCATTGTTTAGGATGTTTACCACCAGGGAGGTAGTTTTTATAGTATAAATTACCATTAATAGTTCCACAATCATGGCCACATAATATTATATTTTTAGCCCCCATATAAGCAGCTATATGCATAGCTGTAGTTACTGTTGATCTAGAATTTATTATCTCATTTTCTTTTAGGTTTTTTACTTCTTCTTCAAAAGATTTTATTTTAGGGTTATGGTCAAATATATATGAATTTGTATTATTTACTTTATTTAATTCAGACTGAGATTTACCTTCATGGTATTTAGTAAATAATAAAGGAATATTCAAAGACTCAGCACATTTTAAAGCTTTAGCAAATTTAGGTTTCATACAATCTTTCATAACAAGATAGTCACTTTTAAAATATTGTACCATGTCATTAACACTGATAGTAATTTTATTATCAAATAAATCTTTGGAAACATAATCCATAGATGAACCTGCTGTGATTATCCATATGTCTTCTTCTTTATGTTTATTTTTTAGTTCTACGATTGATTTATACATTATTTCTTTTTTTAAATAAAAATTCAGCAAATTCAAAATCTAATTCTGTATCTATGTCTATAGCCTCAGTATCTGACAATTCATAAAAATTAGGCTTATTACAAATAAAATTTTTAGATTTTAACATTTCTTCTTTATTTACTATAATAACACCAAATGTGGGGGCAAAATAATTAGGTAAATCTTGTGAATTGGGGGCATAATCTAATTTATAATTTATAGGTTTATTTTTATACCATAAATACTCTTTAATTTTTTTGATAGACATTAAACTATTACAATTAACATTATTATATATGTCAATAGCTTCTATAAATGTATCTACAGTAATTAAAGGAGCAGTAACTTGGGTTATTAGTATATTTTCCGCATCTGTAACTTTAGCTAAATATTCATGGTACTCACTATTTGTGCAATCTGAACTAGCATAATATGATTCTCTTCTATGGTATTTTATATCACACTTTTTTGCTAATTCAATAGCATATTCACTGTCAGTATTTATTATTATATCGTTTACAGGTAATTTTTTTACAACATCTATTTTATGTTCTAATAAAGATTTACCTGCAAATTCTCTAAAATTTTTATTTTTAACTCTTTGAGAACCTTGTCTAACGGGTATTACTGCTGTTATATTTTTCATATTATAAATTATTTATAAATTCTTCGATTCCTTCCTTTAAGATTGTCTAATCGTTTTTTATCGTCCTTAGAAAGTTGTATTAAATCATCATATTTGCATGTTAACCATTCTGATTCAAATTCTAACATACTAGATAGGTTTTCTTCAAAATTATTTAAAAATTCATTAGATAGTTTTATTTTTACATTTCGTGTTTCAATATAATCTAATAGATTTTTACTGTATAACTTTTTAATAAAGCTATAACTATTAATATTTAAATTACCCCCCATTATTTTTTTTAATCCTTTCTTTTTCGCTAATGTAAATATTTCTGTAGCCATTTCTAGACATTCATCTGAATCCACTTTATCTTTAGTATACCCAAAGGATTGGATAAAATCTGTTCT
>TARA_Y100000385_G_scaffold291319_1_pt1 | contig 9954 bp, 16 predicted proteins | sample TARA_Y100000385 | Tara Oceans TARA_Y100000385 (sample SAMEA2620980) | marine metagenome | biome: marine biome (ENVO:00000447); feature: surface water layer (ENVO:00002042); material: "saline water (ENVO:00002010), including plankton (ENVO:xxxxxxxx)" | depth 5 m
AAAAAAACAAATTGGCGCTTCGGCGCCTTTTTTTGTTTACATTCCTCGCAAAGTATGATAGAATATACTTATTCGTTGGAGGTTTAATTTGTCATTTTATACATCAGTCAATCGCTATGGGTCTCAGATCCTATATTGTGGCTATAACGACAATGGCGTACGTGTCGAAAAGAAAATAAAGTTTGCGCCCACCCTTTTCATTCCAAGTAAAAATAAAAATACGGAATGGGTTTCTCTTGATGGAGCCGCGGTAGAGCCCTTAGGTTTCCCTACAATGAGAGATGCCAAGAATTTTATCGATCAATACAAAGATGTTGATGGAATGAAAGTCTATGGAAATACTAATTACATTCAGCAATTCATCACAGATATGTATCCTGATGAAATTAAGTTTCGGCCTAATCAAGTTAATATCGTCAATTTTGATATTGAGGTTATGTCAGATGATGGCTTTCCAAAACCAGAAGAAGCAATTCAACCAATTATTTCTATTGCTCTAAAATCTAGCCAGTCCTCAATCTATCATGTTTGGGGCTTAGGAGATTACGACTATGAAAAATGTAATATTGAAATGCATGGCGATCTTATTCAATATCGTAAATTCGATACTGAAGAGGCTCTATTGGCTAGCTTCCATAAGTTTTGGTGTGATAACCGGCCGGACATCATCACGGGTTGGAACAGTCGCTTTTTCGATATTCCTTATCTTATTAATCGCATCGCACGTATTGGAACTATTGAAGCAGTAAAACGCTTGTCACCGTGGAATATGGTAAACGAACGTAATACAGAAATTACTGGTCGTATGCAATACGGCTATGAGATCGTTGGCATTCAGCAAGCTGACTATCTTGAACTATTTAAGAAATTTGGTTATTCATATGGCGCACAAGAATCATACAAACTTGATCACATTGCTCACGTCGTTCTCGGTGAAAAGAAGTTATCTTACGAAGAACATGGCAATCTATATACCTTGTATAAGGAAGATCATCAAAAGTTTATAGACTATAACATCAAAGACGTTCAGCTGGTTAATCGCATCGAAGAGAAGATGGGTCTTATTCAGCTGGCACAGACCATGGCTTATCGCGGTGGTGTTAATCTTGCTGACACCTTTGGCACTACTGCCATATGGGATTCTATTATCTATCGCGAGCTTAACAAGAAAAAGATTGCCATACCGCCCAACAATGAAAAGATTAAAAACCCATATCCTGGCGGTTATGTGAAAGAACCTCAAGTTGGTCTACACGACTGGGTCGTATCCTTCGATCTTAATTCTCTGTATCCAAACCTGATTGTACAATACAATATGTCACCAGAGACGCTTATAGGTCAGACAGAGCGGTCTGGTGTTGATTATTATCTTGAGCTAGATAATAAGGTTTCATCCCAGCATTCGGTGGCAGCAAACGGTTCAACTTATCATAAAGAATTTCAAGGTATTCTTCCTAAGATCATTGAAGCATATTACGCTGAACGTACGCAAATTAAAAAAGAAATGCTTAGTATCGAGCAAGAGTATCAGAAAAACAAAACGGTAGAACTAGAGAAAGAAATCAATCGATATAACAATCGTCAAATGGCTATTAAGATTCTACTAAATTCTCTCTATGGCGCACTCGGTAATAAATACTTTAGATACTTTGATATGCGTATGGCCGAAGGTATTACTTTATCTGGCCAACTTTCAGTACTATGGGCTGAAAAGGCCGTTAATAAGGAGATGAACAATGTTCTCAAAACTAGAGACGTGGACTACGTTATTGCGATTGATACTGATTCTCTCTATATTAACATGGGTGCTTTGGTAGAACAATTTAAACCCAAAGATCCAGTTAAGTTTCTTGACAAAATTTGTTCAGAGCACTTTGAGTCCGTATTAAGTAAGTCGTACGATAAGCTATTCAATCAGATGAATGCTTATAAACCACGTATGGAAATGGGTAGAGAAGTTATTGCTGATCGTGGCATATGGACAGCAAAGAAACGTTATATTCTAAACGTCCACAATTCTGAAGGTGTTCAGTATGCTGAACCTAAGCTTAAGATTATGGGCATTGAAGCTATTAAGTCTTCAACTCCTGAAGTCGTTCGCGATAAGTTTAAGAAGGCATTTAAGATTATTATTAGTGGTAATGAAAAAGACACTCAACAATTTATTACCAACTTCTATAATGAGTTTCGTTCTTTACCGCCTGAGTCTATATCGTTTCCACGTGGCGCACGTGAAGTAACTAAGTGGGCAACAAAAAAAGGTGAAAGAATCGCATATAAAAAGGGAACGCCTATTCACATCCGTGGCAGTTTGTTGTATAATGGTCTTATCGATAAATATAACTTACATAAGAAATATGCCAAGATTCAAAATGGTGAAAAGGTAAAGTTCTGCTATCTTCGAACTCCTAATCCGATTCACGAGAACGTAATTGCTTTTCCTGATTATTTGCCAAAAGAATTCGGACTAGAAAAATTTGTGGATTATGACTTACAGTTTTCTAAAACTTTTAGCGATCCACTGAAACCTATTCTAGATCCAACCGGTTGGTTTATTAATTATGATAACACAAACACGCTGGAGGATTTCTTTATATGACGAGCTGGCTAAAACGACTTTTATACGACAAATATGAAGTTACCATATGGTATAATGAAAACGATGGTACTAAGAGAACACAATTCTTTGAGTTATCGGAACTAAGTAAGATTGACCAAACATCTCTTAAAGGTAGAGATATGAAGGGTCATAAGATTAACATTAAAACTACTGATCAATTTAATTATCAAGTGAGGAAAATATACTAATGAGCGATTGGGCTAATGACATTTATATGATGCATAATAAGTTTGGCGTCAAAGAATGGTTCGATAAAAATAAAGATAATAAAGATTTAATGGCTACATATCTTAAGTTTCGTTTATCAATGTGCCAAGAAGAACTAGGCGAAACGCTAGATGCATTTGACAATAAAGATCCAGAAGAGATTGTTGATGGGCTAATTGATATGTGCGTATTTGCTATTGGTACGCTTGATGTATTTGGTGTCGATGCTAATAAAGCATGGGATGCTATCTATGAAGCAAATATGTCAAAAGAATCTGGCGTGAAACCTGGTCGACCCAATCCATTTGGTTTACCAGACTTAATTAAACCTGCTGACTGGCAGGGTCCTGATCATGAGGGTAACCATGGCGATTTCGCTAACGCTCTTTAAGAGCGTCTTTGATAATAAAACACATCGTAGGATGGACTTCGAGAATTGGCAACAGTTCTCGGAGCTTTTCTACAAATTGTCTAAACAACCTTTAAGAGGAAAGAAAGATGCACAACTTATATCGCCAGCTGTATACGTTTCTGATACAACTAGGGCCAACAAGAATGTGGATGCTTGGGCAGGTTGGGCTGCTATTGATGTTGACGATCACGTTTTTAAGGGCAAACTAGAAGATGAACTTAATGAGCGCTTTGGTAATTACACATATGTGTGTTATAGTACCGCTAGTAGCACTCATGAATTTCCAAAGTTTCGTGTGGTTTTCCCGCTTCAAACTCCGGTTGAACAAGATAAGATCAAGCACTTCTGGTATGCGCTCAACTCAGAGCTTGGTAACATGGCAGATAAACAGACTAAAGACTTATCTCGTATGTATTATATTCCTGCAACTTACGATAACGCTTATAACTTCATCTTCTCTAATGATAATGGCGAGTATGTTGATCCAGCCAAACTCATGGCAAAATATGAGTACGCACAAAAATCAAGTAAAAACTTTATCGACAGACTCCCTGAAGCTTTACAAAAACAAGTTCTTGAACACAAAAAATCAAAACTAGATAATACAAATATAATATGGACAAGTTATCGTGACTGCCCTTTCTGGCCAAAAAAATTGGCTAGTGAATATCAGATTATATCTAATACAGGTTGGTACCATAAAATGTATCAGATAATGGTTGCTGTTGCGGCAAGAGCTGTTGAACGACAATATCCAATCACATCGCATGAGATAACTAATCTATGCCGAGAGTTTGATATGGGAACTGGCAACTGGTATGAAAATCGTCCTATGGACGTTGAAGCAGATAGAGCATTAGAATATGTCTACAAAAACATCTAAAATCGTTTTAGTTACCGGAGGATTTGATCCTATCCATTCAGGGCATATACATTATTTAAATGATGCCAAAAAATTAGGATATAAACTAATAGTCGGTTTAAATTCTGACGAATGGCTAATTCGAAAAAAAGGAAAAAACTTTCTTTCAATTGAAGAACGCAAGCTTATTGTTGAGAATTTAAAACCAGTTGATTATGTTATAAGCTTTAATGACGAAGATGGATCGGCGTGCGATGCCATAGAAGCAATATTATCTGATACTTGGGATACAGTGGTATTTGCTAACGGCGGTGATCGAAATAATACAAATACGCCAGAATATATAAAATACGAAAAACATCCTGACGTTGAATTTGCATTTGGAGTTGGCGGAAATAAAACAAACTCATCAAGTAAAATTTTAGCTGATTGGCAAAATAACTGTGTACAAACGAAATGAAACGTGTTATAGTGGTTTCAAACGGAGGAAATCATGTGTACACAATTAGATCATATACAAGCGCAAATAGATAATATTAATATTGAAGAGCTTTTAAAAGAATGTGTTCAATATAAAACGTTTAGGTACCATACCAATAGAATAGCCGAAAAGCTTTACCCTAGCGGTAACGATAGAACTAAAGCTACTCAAAAGCATGGAGTATATCTATGGCAACTACTTCCTATTAACGATTATCTTTATGTCGGTAAAGGCGAGCAGATGACTATAGCAGAAAGAATAAACTGTCATTTAAGTAATTTTAGAAACAATAATAAAGCAGAATCTTCAGGAATTAAAATACTAAACTTTATTAAAAATAAAGGTGTACAAAGCATCGATATTAATATAAAATATATAGATCTAACTAAATACTCAAAAGATCTGATACCAATGATCGAAAGAAAACTAATTGACTATTTAAATCCACCTTTTAATAGGGAATCAACATGAAAGAATCACTAAAAGTCTTGCAAGAATGTGCAGAAATTCAAGCAAAAAAATCTAATGACTATCAGAACGAAAACTCACGTATTCGTCAAGCTGATTATTATCCACGTGGCGTTATGTCAATTATGGAATTGATTAACACAAAGACTATTCGTCTATGGTCTGTACTCGAAGCTATGGAAAATGATCCTAACTATGAGCCTAACTTTGAAGGTGTTGAAGACTCCCTCAAAGATTTAATTAACTATTCTTCGTTTGCTGTCGCATACGCTCGTGGTAAGATTGACGGTCAAGACCCTAATCGCGATTTTTTAAATAGGACCAGAAAAAATGACCAAGGATGAAGAGATAGAAATACTAAAAGAAAACATTAAGTTTTTACAAGGGCAACTAAATGCTGCTCAAAAACGAATCAAAGAATTGTTGGATGTATAATATGAAATATTGGGTGAAAGACTGTTGGGATACAGTAATGTGTATGGATAAAAATCCATTAAAAAATATTCATGACTTGCCTACGCGGCACATGATCATGCAAATATTGGCTTGGATGTGGTGTATCGTATTTGGCATTATCGCAGGTAGCTGGGCGGCCTTTGGTATAAGCGCCATTTTGCATATGTTACTACTAGCTGCTATCGTAATAACAGTAGCTACATTTGAAACTGCTAAACGTAAACCTGAATATTTTACAACTCTTGGCCGCGGACGTGGTGGAGAGCATGATTAGAATAATTGCAGGACCTTGTCAGCACGAATCATATGAGCAATCTTTAGAGATCGCTAATCACTGCGCAGACGTATGTTCTAAGTACGATATGGAATATTATTTTAAAGCAAGTTTTGACAAAGCCAATAGAAGCCACGCAAATGGCGTTAGGGGCGTTGGTCAGAATCGTACAATCAACGATTTCTTGCGTATGAAAAAAGAAATAAGTAACTTAAAGATCTTAACTGACGTACATACGGAAGGTCAAATATCTAGTTGCCATAGAGTGGTAGACGTCTTACAAATACCTGCTTTTTTATCTAGGCAAACTGATTTAATTAAAACGGCGTGCATGACTGATTGCATCGTCAATATTAAGAAAGGGCAATTCCTTGCTCCTTGGGACATCGCAGGAATCTTAAGTAAATGCGAAGATGCCAAAGAAGTATGGATAACTGAAAGAGGAGCTAGTTTTGGATATAACAATCTTGTGGTCGATTTTAATGGCCTTCAGTACATGCTTGATAACTATAATGTACCGATCGTATTTGATGCGACCCACTCGTGTCAGCAGCCTGGGGGCCTCGGCAACTCGTCTGGTGGTAATCGTGACTACGTTCCAGGTCTTGCTCGTGCTGCGGCTGCTTTGGGAGTTAGCAACTTTTTCTTAGAAGTTCATGCTGATCCAGATAACGCTCCTAGCGACGGGCCCAATATGGTCCGACTAGACGATTTTGAAGAGGTGATAAATGAAATCGACCGCTATTCTTATTCCAGCTCGTTATGAGTCAAGCAGATTTCCTGGTAAGCCGCTTGTCTACCTTGCTGGCATGACCATGATTGAGCGTGTATATAATACATGCATCCTTTCAGGATTAGACACTTATATTCTTACTGACGATCTTCGGATCTTTAATTTATTCAGCGATCGTAATTGCTGGATTGAGGAAACTGAATATGCAAACGGAACTGAAAGATGTTCTGGCGCATTAAAATGGAATGTTTTAAATCAGTACGATAAGTTTATTAATGTACAAGGAGACATGCCAGACGTAACTGTTGAGATGATTAAAAAAACTCAGACACAACTAAATCAATATAAGGTATCAACAGTCTGTACAATGATGCCTGAAGAAGAACAGAACAACCCTAATTCTGTTAAATTAGTAAGAGGTAATGGTAAGTGCTTATGGTTTGGTAGGGGAATGACCGGTTACGGTGATTGGCATTTAGGCATATACGGTTATCAGCGCGAAGCGTTAGAATCGTATCCAAACTTAATTGGCACACGCGAAGAACAAATTGAACAATTAGAACAATTACGTTGGTTAAAAAATGGTTGGGACATTGGTGTTCTTCCAGTAACCTTTAACGGAATAGAAATTAACACACCAAAAGATGCAAGGAAATGGAATGATAGCTGGTAAAGTGTGGGGATCCACAGAGTTGATTGAGGCCAATGGAGCACTAGAGTTCCATCGCATTGAAATGGAAGATGGGGGTGTTTGTTCTAAGCACCTCCATGAGTTTAAATGGAATGGCTTCTATGTTGAAAGCGGCCGTATGCTTATTCGCGTATGGCAAAATGATTATGATCTGGTCGATGAAACTGTTCTAGGACCTGGCGACTACACAAAGGTCAAGCCTGGTGTCTATCATCAGTTTGAGTGCATCGAGGGGGGTGTAGCGTACGAGCTGTATTGGGCAGAGTTTAATCACAATGATATTATACGTGAAACTGTAGGCCATGCCTAATGGGTAGAACTATTGAATATAATAATGCTTTTATTACTATGGAAAATGGTTTAGTAAAGAAAGAACTAAAATATCAATGGCATAACAGGGCCGACCCAGATAAATGGTTAGAAACCTATGATAAGTTTTATACCATGTATGGTAATATACCAAAGGTTCATAGCTGGATTGGTAACACTATTATTATGGATCAGGCACCTGGCAAAATACTTAGAGAACTATCTCAAGAAGTTGTACGCAAAGATTATCATTTAATAATGAGAGATGTTTGGGGCCTTGTAAGTAATACATTTGATTTTAAAGAACATTCATATATTGATTCAAATATTAATCCGACTACTGCTAACAATGAAAGATGGTTTGTACATTGCGATATGAGCATGTATAATTTTATGTGGGACACTGAAAGTAAATGTTTAACTTTAGTAGATGTTGAAAGCTGGAGCGATACGCACGTACAATTTTATCATATGATAAACAAAGTCAATACTACAATGAATCAGTTATTAAATACAAGAGAAGGCTACTATTGGTCGTAGAAGGAGGTTTAGAATGAAAGTAGGATTTACCGCATCAACGTTTGATTTACTTCATGCGGGGCATGTTGCCATGTTACGTGAAGCAAAGTCTGTTTGTGACTATTTGATTTGTGGTTTACAGGTAGATCCAACATTTGATAGACCAAAAAAGAATCAACCTGTTCAATCGATAGTAGAAAGACAGGCTCAGTTAGCAGCAATAAAATATGTTGATGAGGTAATTATTTATTGTACAGAATCTGATTTATGTGATATAATAAACATGTATCCAATTGATGTACGTATTCTCGGTGAAGAGTACAGGGATAAAGATTTTACTGGTAAGGATGAATGTCGCAAACGTGGCATTCAACTTTATTTTAATAAGCGAGACCATAGGTTCTCGTCGTCTGATTTGAGAAAGAGAGTTCAATATGCAAATGACAGCAGTCCGTGATATTCGTCAGTATTTTATTGGTGAACTAAAAGACGAAGCATACACAATTGATAAGACCGGCGCTAAGACAATAGAAATGCTTGGCGCATCTTTCATTGCTGATGAGGCAGCTATCTTTGGAAAAGTTAGTTATGATTATGTTCAAGAAGAACTAGAATGGTACGATAGTCAGTCTACAAACATTAATGACATTCGTGATGAACCACCACAAGCCTGGAAGTATGCTGCAAACAAGCATGGTGAAATCAATTCTAATTACGGACATCTTATCTTTTCAGACAAATATTATAACCAATATGGCTGCGTGCTGGATGAATTACTAGAAAACCCTGACGGTCGACGCGCTTCCATGATTTATAACAGGCCGTCTATTTGGTTGGAGTTTAATGAAAATGGAAAATCGGATTTTATTTGTACTAACAGCGTCACTTACTATATTCGTGATGGTATTTTACATTCTGTAGTCCAGATGCGTTCTAATGATGTAGTCTTTGGATATAAGAATGACTATGCATGGCAACGTGAAGTCATGCGGCGTTTAGTTAGAGATTATAATGGCTTAAGTCTTTATGATGACGGCGCTCAAATCGAAGAAGGTTCTATTACATGGCAAGTACAAAACCTGCACGTCTATGAAAAGCACTTCCACCTTGTCAAATAAGTGGGATCACCGCTATTTAGAGTTAGCGCGCGCGGTTGGTACCTGGTCTAAGGATCCTTCCACGAGAATAGGAGCTGTTGCTGTTGGAATTAAAGGACAGGTATTGGCTCAGGGATATAACGGATTGCCTAGAGGAGTTTCTGATTCTGATGAAAGATACCAGGATCGAGAGACTAAATACAAATACATTGTTCATGCAGAACAAAATTTAATTTATAATGCAACATGGAATGGTGTCTCCTTAGATCAATCTACTTTATATGTGACTGGGCTTCCCGTTTGTTCTGAGTGTGCTAAAGGCGTTATTCAAGTTGGAATAAAAAGAGTTGTTATGCCAGCTAGCGAAGACATAAGGGGATGGGGAGATAAGGCACGGTGGAACGATTCATGGGAATTGTCTGCTTCTATGTTTGAGGAAGCCAATGTGTTATACGAGTTTATATAATGAATGTAATTACAAATCCAATATCAAATATTCCAAAGAATGAAAAATCCCACGTGCACGGGTGGACACAGGTGTGGAGAGATCAGCTTAATGCATCTATTGACCACAAATGTACTCCACAAATCACAAAGGCAGATGTTGTTTATATAGATCATGGCGCTAACTTTAGTGGTAGTTTAAATTTATTTGGTGGAGCCAATAAAGAAGTTTACGACAGAATTAATCTTGTAATGTCATGCGATAACATTGTTTCGCTAGATTGGGATATGCCTGATTATGGAGAGATGTTAAAGAAACGACTTGAAGCTCCTACGACATATAAAGGCATCACGCCTATGTGGTGCGCCGCCGTATCTAAA
>TARA_Y100000385_G_scaffold291745_1_pt1 | contig 9934 bp, 8 predicted proteins | sample TARA_Y100000385 | Tara Oceans TARA_Y100000385 (sample SAMEA2620980) | marine metagenome | biome: marine biome (ENVO:00000447); feature: surface water layer (ENVO:00002042); material: "saline water (ENVO:00002010), including plankton (ENVO:xxxxxxxx)" | depth 5 m
AATCTTCTTGTCCGCTCATAAGATCAGTCATGTGTATGTCTTTCACATCAAATCCCGCCAAAAATAATGCATAAGCCATTTCTCGTTCAGAATTTGATCCTTTCTCTCTAATTATTGCTGCTTTTAGTCCACTTGCAGTCTTTCGATCTGGATCTAATCCTAGTATTGAAAGATGGCCCTTAAAGTCAATTGGAAAGGTAAATTTAAGCGGCATTTTCTTGTAATATTGAAAACGTTCTAAAGCTTTTTTCTCTCCACTTTGTTTTTGATCTAAAAGATATGATGTCTTGTACCAATAATCTCTAAGCTCATTTATATTTAATTTTAATTTACTCTTAAAATGTGTGATCTGAAGTTCAGACTTTTCCAAAACACTCCCAATTCGATGGTATGTAATATTATTTTCTGACAAAATAGCATCCACTTTTTCTAAGTCATTTACCTGAAGTAGCACACCAGAATTTTCCGAAAAAATTATTTTTGTGAGATTTTTTTCGTTTAATGAGCTAAAGTCTATTTTTGCACCAAGCTGAAGTTCGGCAAAGCACATCTCTAACAAGGATGTAATCATCCCCCCTGCGGAAATATCATGTCCAGCTTCTACTAAGCTAGATTTAATTAGATTTTGAATCGCATTGAAACCATTTTTAAAGAATTTAGAATCTTTTATTGTAGGAGTATTTGTTCCAACTTTATTTAAGGTTTGCGCAAAGGAACTTCCCCCAAGCTTATAATTATCTTGAGATAAGTTGATATATATAATTGGAGCATCATCAATTTTTTGTAATACCGGACTGACTACTTGGTTAATGTCGCTACATTCGCCAACAGCAGAGATTATGACTGTTCCAGGCGCGTTTACCATACTACCATCTTTATATTTTTGCGTCATCGAGAGACTGTCTTTTCCGGTGGGGACATTGATCCCAAGAGAAATAGCAAATTCACTAATCCCAGTTACTGCATCAAAGAGTCTGGCATCTTCTCCTCTGTTTCTACAAGGCCACATCCAGTTTGCACTCATGGATACTCCTTTTAGGTTATCTGTCATTGGAGCAAAGACAATGTTGGTTAAGGCTTCGGCAATAGAATTCCTTGAACCAGCCACTGGATCAATTAGTGCACTTACTGGTGCATGACCTATTGAAGTGGCTATTCCTTTCTTCCCTCTGTAATCCAAAGCCATTACTCCACAGTTATTAAGCGGTAGATGAAGAGACCCTGTATTTTGTTGCTTTGCTACTTTACCAGAAACGCAACGGTCAACTTTGTTTGTTAACCAGTCTTTACAAGCTACTGACTCCAGCTGAAGTACTGCTTTTATTTGCTCTATAATTGTGTCCGAAGGATATTTTAATCGCGAAAATTTTGGGTCCAACCGACTGTCTTTCATTATTGTCTTTGGGGAAGAACCAAAATAGTGTTTCAATTTCATATCGATAGGTTTTCGACCATTTTTACTCGATTCAAAAGAGAAATTCATATCATTTGTTATGTTTCCTACATCGTAAAAAGGAGCTCTTTCACGTTCTGAAATTTTCTTTAATTCTTCTAGGTTTTTTTCTTTAATTATTAATCCCATTCTTTCTTGAGACTCATTTCCAACAATTTCTTTTTCTGAAAGCGTTGGGTCCCCAACTGGAAGAGCATCTAGGTCAATCATCCCGCCAGTTTCTTCTACGAGCTCTGAAAGACAGTTTAAATGACCCCCGGCTCCATGATCATGAATAGAGACTATTGGGTTAAAATCGCTTTCCACCATTGCACGAATTGCATTCGCTGCTCTTTTTTGCATTTCCGGATTAGATCTTTGAATTGCATTTAACTCAATGGAATTTTTTAGTTGACCCGTATCTAAGGATGACACTGACGAACCACCCATTCCTATACGGTAATTATCACCGCCTAAAATTACTACTCTGTCTCCTTTATTTGGCTTGTCCTTCATGGCGTCTTGTCGTTTAGCCCATCCTATTCCACCTGCCATCATAATGACCTTATCGAAGCCTATTTTTCTATCTTGCTCGGTGTGTTCGAATGTAAGCACTGAACCCGAGATAAGAGGTTGTCCAAATTTGTTTCCAAAATCTGAGGCACCGTTAGAAGCTTTGATTAAAATATCTATTGGAGTTTGATACAACCAAGATCGTTCTTCCATTCCGGATTCCCATTTTCGTTCTTCTAGTCTAGAGTATGAGGTCATATATACTGCAGTTCCAGCGAGAGGAAGGCTTCCTTTTCCTCCAGCCAATCGATCTCTTATTTCACCCCCAGATCCAGTAGCAGCTCCATTGAATGGTTCAACTGTTGTAGGAAAGTTGTGGGTTTCGGCCTTGAGAGATATGACAGATTGAATCTCTTTTGTACGATAGTAATCAGCAATATCTTGGCGTTTAGGAGCAAATAATTCAATTTTGGGTCCTTTAACAAAAGCGACATTATCTTTATATGCAGAAACTAAATTAGTACCATTCTTTTCTGAGGTTTTTTTTATTAATTTAAATAAGCTAGATTTTTGCTCTTTTCCGTCAATAATGAATGTTCCATTAAATATTTTGTGTCTACAGTGTTCTGAGTTGATTTGTGAAAATCCAAAGACTTCGGAGTCAGTTAATTTTCGATTCATGTCCTTACTTACAGAATTGAGATACAAAACTTCTTCGGGATTCAGAGCTAGTCCTTCTTTTTTGTTGTATTTAGCAATATTTTCAATGTGAATAATCTCTTTGGGTACAGTATCAATTTGAAATAGGGATTGGTCAAGATTCTTGTATTTTACTTGAAGCATAGCATCATATCCCACGATTTTATCGTAGATGAAGTATTCTTCAATTCTAGATATACCCTTGATACCCATATTCTCAGTAATTTCAACTGCATTGGTACTCCAAGGACTAATCATTTCCTTTCTTGGTCCGACAAAAGTTCCTTGAATCTCATCTAAGCATAGAAGAGTAGCATTGTTAAATAGCCATTCAAGTTTTTCGCAATTAGTACTCGAAATAACCTTTTGTGTCTCTACTGCAAAATATAGATTAGGGCCTTTAAAAAATGAAATCATGAATGAGTTTATTTTAATAGGTAGTGAATTTGATTGGCTAGTTCAGTACCGATTCGATCTTGGGCTTCTAGAGTTGCCGCTCCAATATGAGGACTGAGAGAAACTTGATTTGACATCAAGACTTTTATATTAGGAGTGGGTTCGTTTTCAAATACATCTAGTCCTGCAAACCTTACTTTTCCCGTGTTTAGCGCTTCTAGTAAATCTTCTTCGTCTATTACCCCACCTCGAGCAGCATTTATCAAACCGACTTGATCTTTCATTAAATTAATCTCTTTTTTACTAATCAAGGGTTTTCCTTGAAAAGGAACATGAACAGTAATGAAATCGGATTTTTCATAGAGTTCTTCAATAGAAATAATTTGGATGTTGAAATCTATTTTTTGTCCATCATAGAAGTCTAATTTTATGTTTGCTGAATCCATCGAAGAATCATGAGCTAAAACCTCCATACCAAGACCAAAAGCTATTTTTGCTACTTCTCTTCCAATTCTACCAAAACCAAGGATACCAATTTTTTTTCCACGAAGTTCGATTCCAGCTCCATAGTTTTTTTTGAGCTCTTTGAATCGAGTTTCTCCCTCTAAAGGCATATTTCTATTTGAATCAAATAGAAATCTGACCATACCAAAAAGATGAGCGAAAACAAGTTCTGCTACTGAAGCAGAACTCGCTGCAGGAGTATTAATTACATGTAAGCCTTTGTCTCTGGCATAATCTACATCAATGTTATCCATCCCTACGCCGCCTCGTCCGACAAGCTTTAAATTCGGACAGTTATCAATAATTTCTTTTCGTACTTTTGTCGCTGATCGAACCAGTAGACCAATTACTTGATTTTTGTTAATGTAATTAATCAATTCTTCTTGGGGGACTTTTTCGATGATTACTTCAAAACCTTTCTTTTCTAGGGCTTCAATTCCGCTAATTGCAATTCCATCGTTTGCTAATATTTTCATTTTATTCGTCTTGATCGTTATCAAATACTTCTATTGTGCTATTTTTTTTTACCATGTTTGTCCATTTGCTTTTGAAACGTGTAGCACGAACAATATGGTTGTCTATCCAGTGATAATTTCCTCCTCGAGGCTTATTCATTAGTAAGTTATGGAATTTGAATTTATGCTTGTTTAACCAGTTTATCGTAACACTTCGTGTATCTTCTGTCCTGGAAGTGAAAAAGGTTATTATATGTCCTTTATCGTACCATTGATTTATGATTTTTAATGCATCTATCCAAGGTTCACAGGTCAACATTCGCTCAGGTTCCTCATTAGGAACATCTTCTGTAATTGTACCGTCAATATCGATGAGGTAATTTTTCACATCTTTTTCCAACTGTGGACTTATAGAATTTCCGTCTTCATCTAAAATTTCTTTTAAGCGATTGGTCATAGTTTTATAAATTATGCATTACATCTACTAAAATTTGCACACTTGAAAGAGGAAGAGCATTGTACATTGAGGCTCTATATCCGCCAACAGATCGATGTCCTTTGAGCCCATTTATTCCGGCATTATGCCAGGCTTGGTCAAATTCTTCTTCTTTACTTTTATCAGTCAATATAAAAGTGACATTCATTTTTGATCGATCTTCTTTTGCTGCTACCCCTTCAAATAAATAATTTTGATCTATTTCGTTGTAAAGTAGTTCAGCTTTTTGTTTGTTAATTTGTTCTATCCATTCCACTCCTCCATTATTTTTTAACCATTCCAAGGTAAGCATTGATACGTATATAGGAAATACTGGAGGTGTATTGAACATTGATTTTTTTTTGATATGGATGCTGTAATCTAACATACTAGGAATATCTCTACCTGTTTGCTGAAGAATTTCGTCTTTCACAATAACTAGGGTGGTTCCTGCTGGACCCATGTTTTTTTGTGCACCTGCATATATGAGATCAAATTTAGAGATATTAAATTTTCGAGAGAAAATATCTGATGACATGTCACAAACCAAAAGTGTATTTTCAGAAACTATTGGAAAATCCTGAAATTGGGTTCCAAAAATAGTGTTATTGGAAGTAAAGTGAAGATAATCCATTTCTACAGGACAATTCAAGTTTTTGGGTATATAGGAGTAGTTTTTGTCTTGAGAACTGCCAATGACATTAATTTTTCCAAATTTCTCAGCTTCCTTAATTGCTTTGTCTGACCAAGTTCCAGTATTAATATAGGCGGCACTGCCATTAGTTTTCAGTAAATTCATGCAACTCATTAAAAACTGAGTACTAGCTCCTCCTTGAAGAAATAAAACTGAATAGCCTTTGGGAAGATCAAGTAATTCTTTGACAAGTCTTTGGGCTTTTTCCATTACTTCGACAAAGTCTTTGCTACGGTGAGAAATTTCAATTAATGAAAGATTTGAGTTGTTAAAATTGAGAACTGCTTTTGAGGCTTGAATTAAAACTTCTTGAGGTAAAATGCAAGGGCCTGCACTAAAATTATGTTTTTTCATCTTAGAAATAAGTCAATACTACTTAATTTATTTAGTAAAATTCGACTATTTAATGAATATGGAAAAAGTTTCGGTAGGATCTTATTAACAAGTTTTCAACTTGAATTAGTACAATTTAGATCTCATTTAGTGAATGAATGATTTCGATTTCTTATTAATCATTTGGTGCACTTCTTTGAAGTCCTTGCTCTATAATTTTTTGTTGTTTTCCGTCTTGTTCTTTAGAATTGTAAACAGGAAGGTTTTCCACCAATCTCCATTTTCCATTTTTGAAGGTAAGGCCATCGTAACTTAGACTAGGGACATAGAATTCGAACATACCGTATTCTATGCCATCGAGGGGTTCTAGGTGGTCAAAAATAATATGTTTCTTTTCAGGGTCGTACTTGATGCTTATACTTGCTTGCTTAGAGTATTCCAGAATCATTCTATTTCTTGTGCCGTCATTCATCTTTAATATTGGAGCTCCAAAAATGGGTTGCATATTTTCATTAAAGTAGAGGATTTCTACAACTCTCTTTGAGCTTTTATTGTTATTTCCGTCCCATCCAAGTAAAGTATAATAGTTTTTCTTTTGATACTTTGTCATCACAATCTCGGAATAAAGAGCACCAAACCAATTTCCGTCGGTAAAAGTTTTGTGTTGTTCATTAGGTGTTTGTGCCGATTGATCTACAAGTTTTACAAAGAATAGTTCTCTTTTTCTTTTTTTTTTCATCTGGATATAGCCATAATATTCGAAAGTTCCATCCTCAAAAGGAACAACCCAAGTGTAGAAGTTGAATTTTTTGTTTGGAGACTTAATTATGCTAAGTTGATCTATCTCGAATATATATTCGAAGCTTCCCTTCATTGTCAATAGTTCTTCAACATCTTCAATGAGTAATTTATTGGCCTCGTTTTTAAGTGAATCAGTTTCGGCGTTTAAAATTTCATTTGACAGATTTTGTAAGCGCAATTCAAAGAATGCAAAATCGTCTAAATCTTGAGCTTGAAGACATAAAATGGAAGATAGTAATCCGAGAGAGAGTAGTCTTAAGTTTTTATTCACAGTGTAGAAAGGTTTTTTTAGAGAGTAATTCTTTTTCTGTTTCTTGATTGTCTTTATCCAACACACAACAGTCCACACGGCATACGTTAAAACATTAGGTATTCTGGTAGAACCCTTTGCATTCTGTGCACTAGTCTGGATCAATATAATAGAGTTCATAAGTATTGAGTTCTTGTTCTTCATTAACTAATAAGGAAAGTTCTTTTTTTGATACTATTTTTTCTATTAATTGATTTACTTTACCAAAAGTTCATTCTCCCCCCCCCTCATATATAGCAGTTTAAGGGCACTCAGCTTCTCAAGCTCCACAATTAATACATTTGTCTGTAATCTTAATCGCAATGGGCTTATTCCATTAAAGATTGTACTTTTGCTTTACAAATATAGAAAAAATCACAACTGATGGATCTACACGCAATTATTCATTCCTTAAGTCGACTAGGATCTTTTATGCAACAGTTCCAGTTTCCCATCAAAAATGTGGAAAATTCTTCATTGAATAAATTATTTTATTTACGTTTTGAGGCTGCTATATCATCTGCTAAAATTCATAACGGTTGGTTTGATGAATTTCAGGTACGGAAATCTATTTTTGCTCTTTCTCAATGGTTGAAATTAGAAATATTAACACCCTGGACAAGTGACTGCATTAAGCCTAATAATCCTAAGAAAATTGCACTGATTATGGCGGGTAATATTCCCTTAGTAGGCTTCCATGACTTTATTTGTAGTTTAGTAAGCGGGCACTCTGTTTTAGTAAAATTGTCATCAAATGATAAGCAACTATTACCATTGATTAGTGAAATTCTTATTCACTTGAATCCAAGCTTTCAAGATAAAATAGAGTTTACCGAATCGAGAATGAAAGATTTCGATGCTGTGATTGCTACGGGGTCAGATAATACCGCGCGATATTTTGATTATTATTTTGGAAAATATCCCAATATAATTCGTAAAAATAGAAATTCGATTGCTGTACTTTCTTTAAATGAAACCAAAGAATCATTGAGTCTTCTCGCTGAAGATATCTTCTCATATTACGGCCTGGGATGTCGAAATGTCTCTAAGATATATATTCCTAGGGGGTTTAATTTCGATTTACTTTTTGAGGCTTTTGCTTCTCGCAAACAGGTAATGATTAATAAAAAGTATGCAAATAATTTAGAGTATTATCGAGCACTTTTTTTGATGGGGGGAAATAAGGTGCTTGACAACGGTTTTTTATTGCTAAGAGAAGAGGTTTCTATTCCTTCCCCTATTTCAATGCTTCACTATGAGTTTTATGAATCTATTAAACATGTGGAAGAAAATATTGATCAGTTTAAAATCCAAATACAGTGTGTTGTTTCAGATCTGAATATTCAAGGAAGTTTGCCTTTCGGGCATACTCAAACTCCTTTCATTGATGATTATCCTGATGGGATAGATACATTGGCTTTTCTTCGAAATTTATAAACGCTTTATTGTTTTTATCAAAAGCTTTGTTAATTGGGGTTCAACTTTTTTTGCCGTAGCGATAATTTCGTCAATTGAAACCGGAACTAACTTTTCAGGATTACATTCATCCGTAAGGACAGAAACTGCCGCGCAAGGAAGTTTCATATGGTTTGCTACGATTACCTCGGGAATGGTCGACATTCCTACTAAGTCAGCACCAAGAATGCTTAACATTCTGTATTCAGATCTAGTTTCTAATGAGGGGCCCTGCCATGCTGCGTATACCCCTCTGTGAACAATGCAATTAATCTCTTTGGATACCTTCCACAAGGTTTTAGAAATTTTTTCGTCATATGGAGCAGACATATCTGTAAATCTTGGTCCAAATTCATCCATGTTTTTTCCCCGTAATGGATTCTCAAAGAGCAGATTGATATGGTCATTAATAATCACAATTTCCCCTTTTTTATAGATGGGATTAATTGCTCCCGAAGCGTTTGATATAAGTAGGTTTTTAATACCAAGTAATTTTAGAACGCGAATAGGGAAAGTAATTTCTTTAGTTGAATATCCTTCATAATAATGAAAACGTCCTTGCATGATGACGACATTTTTACCCTCCATAGTCCCAAATATTAATTGCCCTTGATGAGAGTCTACTGTGGAAATGGGGAAATGTGGGATCTCTTTATAGGGAATACATAATTTTATCTCACACTTTTCAAGTAATCCTCCCAAACCTGTGCCTAGAATAATTCCAATTTCAGGTTCAGGAAAAAAATATTTTTTTATAAAACATACCGCTTCTTTGATGTTTTTCATAGCTTTTATTTCTTAGCTAATCGACCATATCTGATTAGGTCTTTCTAAAAAAAAGTGATTCTATCCACCTTTTTTCTTTGCTTTGAATCCTTTTTTATGAAGTAATAAGAGTATTTGGTCTCTAAAATCTCCTTGAATTAGAATTTCACCATCTTTTACTGTTCCACCGACTCCACATTTGATTTTTAATTCCTTTCCTAAAGATTTTAATTCATCTAATGGGCCAAAATAATTTGTAACAGTAGTGACTACTTTTCCTCCTTTTTTTCGATCCAATAAAATTCTTAAGTCTTGTTGGTTTGAAGGAATTCTTTCTTCTTGGTCTAGGTCTTCATGGATGTAACTATAGTCTTTGTTGGTTGAGTAAATCAGCCCTGACACATTTTTGTTTTTTTTGCTTACCATGAAGTAAATATAATGAAGTCAAATTAACATCTCAATATTTTATCAGTAGGAGAGTACATTGTTTAAATATATATATCAATTAATCCCTCAGGACAGTTTAGATATATGTATTTATTCTCGCGATCTACTTCTTTGATGATTTCGTCTGCAACTGGAATGAGAACTTCTTTGTTTCCCTTTAGGATAGAAAAAAGTGGTTGAACAGATTGGTTAACTACTTGTTGAACTAGACCGATTTCTCCATATTCAGAATCTATGGCTTTGAAGCCTTGAATTTCATGATAGTAAAACTTATTACCTTCCATAACTGGAAGAAATGTGATGGGAAGATATAAGCCACATTTATAAAGTTTTTCTACTTCTGATTCAGTATCAAATCCTTCGAAATGAATATGTAGAAATCCTTTTTGAGTAAGTTTGCAATAGCTTAAAAAAAAAGGAATCAATTTTCCTTTTTTTTTAAGGAAAACTGACTCCAATTTACTGTATCTTGAGGGATTGTCTACATCAAGCTTTACAAGAAGGTCTCCTTTGAATCCGTGTTTTCGACTTATATGACCAATAAAGTAGCAATCATTAAGATTCATTACTTTTTAGCATTCACTTTTGGGGCTTCCTCTGTTAAAGGAGCTTCTTCAACTACAGGAGCTTTTTCGGCTACGGGAGTTTTTTCAACTACAGGAGCGTCTTCAACTAT
>TARA_Y100000385_G_scaffold260610_1_pt1 | contig 9930 bp, 4 predicted proteins | sample TARA_Y100000385 | Tara Oceans TARA_Y100000385 (sample SAMEA2620980) | marine metagenome | biome: marine biome (ENVO:00000447); feature: surface water layer (ENVO:00002042); material: "saline water (ENVO:00002010), including plankton (ENVO:xxxxxxxx)" | depth 5 m
GTTGACAATCGAGGTTCGGCAGAAAGAGGGTTCGAATTCGAGTCACAAATTCACAGACAATGCGGGACAGTTGAAATCGAAGACCAAATGTCTGGGATCGAATACCTAAAATCTCTTGACTACGTAGATCCAGATCGACTCGCAGTACACGGATGGTCCTATGGTGGATTCATGACAACTTCATTGATGCTCAGAGAAGCAGGCACATTTAATGTTGGCGTTGCTGGAGGACCAGTTACTGATTGGAAGTATTATGAAATTATGTATGGTGAGCGTTACATGGATCACCCAGACCAAAACCCGAAAGGATACGAAGAAGCGGCACTTGCAACACACGCAGATAAATTGGAAGGTGATCTATTGCTAATTCATGGCACATCGGATGATGTGGTAGTCATGCAGCACAACCTTACGCTTGTGAAGAAATTTGTTGAGCTTGGAAAACAAATGGACTTCTTCCCTTATCCAATGCACAAGCATAATGTTCGTGGAGGTGATAGAGTTCATCTGATAACTAAAGTTTTGAACTACGTTCTAGAAAACAATAAATAATTGGCAGGAGGTAGTCCAGGTCTACTCGATTCACCAACTAAATTCTTGGCGAAAATAAAGCGGTTAGTAAAAAGCCCTTGGCATTTGGAATTATTGGTGCCATTGTCTTGACTGGCGCGTGTATTGCGGCATATATTGACGTGGGAAGCATAGTCATAACAGCCTTTCCGTTTATCCCAATTTCCCTCATCTTAATCATTTCTGGTGTTAAAAGGAAAACACCTCTAGCGATTTTTCTTGGAGTTACCGGCAGTATAATGATTATAACAATTGCCCTGATAATTCTATGAACTTTCTCCATCACAAGCGCAAGAACCCATACCTCCAATTGGCGCAGTAGCTAATATTAGCTACCTTATACTGGACGGAGTTTTCCTTAATTCTGAGCGCAAAAAAATTAATGCTTCAAAAATTCGATAAGCGAACTAAGTGAATCGCGTTATGACCTGCATAAATCCTTGAAAAATCCGTATATTTGACCACCAAAATAGGAGAACACAAATATGGCGTCAACGGATACCAAATCAAAAAAACAAGCAGTTAAGACATCAAAAAAGACATTACTCGATGCATTTCGATTCATGTCCACTGCAAAGACCTTAGCTGAAAAATACGAGGAAAATAAGGAAGTAACTGCAAAGTACGTTCATGCAACGTCGCGTGGTCATGAGGCAATTCAAATTGCCTGTGGTATGCTCCTTAAACCTCAAGATTGGGTAGCTCCATATTATCGTGATGACAGTATTCTTCTGAGTATTGGGATGACACCCTATGAGTTAATGCTTCAAGTATTTGCAAAGAAAGATGATCCATTCTCAGGAGGTAGAACCTATTATTCGCACCCATCACTGAAGCGTGATGACATGCCCAAAATACCTCATCAATCGTCTGCGACTGGAATGCAAGCTATTCCAACAACAGGGGTTGCAATGGGAGTTCAATACAAAGAGATCCAAGGTTTAGCAGAAGATTTTAAGGGTGAAAACCCTGTAGTTGTATGTTCACTTGGTGATGCTAGCTGTACGGAAGGTGAAGTGTCTGAAGCATTTCAGATGGCTGCCTTGAAACAGTATCCGATCGTATATTTAGTTCAAGATAACGGTTGGGACATCTCGGCGAATGCTGAAGAAACTAGAGCTCAAGACATTACCAAATATGCTCAAGGGTTCAACGGAATTGAGATTCGAACAATTGACGGATCTGACTTTGAGACTTCTTATCAAACGATGGATGAAGTTTTCAAAATTGTAAGAAAAGAACGCAGACCTTTTATCGTGCATGCAAAAGTTCCGTTATTGGGACACCACACATCTGGAGTAAGAAAAGAATGGTACCGTGATGACTTGGAAGAAGCAACGAAGAGAGACCCTTATCCAAAGTTGAAAGATCTTATGCGCTCGGCAGGAATTGGGGAAGCTGACTTAATAAATATCGAAGCGGAAACAAAGAAATTAGTTGACTCAGAGTATGATAAGGCGCTAAATGCAGAAGACCCTGATCCACATTCAATAACTGATCACATATTTGCTCCATCACCGATTACTGAAGAATCAGGAGAACGCGAGCCAAAAGGCAAGAAAAAAACCGTAATGGTTGATTCCGCTCTATTTGCTGTGCGTGAATTAATGGAAAAACACCCAGAATCTTTGCTTTATGGACAAGATGTAGGAGGAAGACTAGGGGGAGTTTTTCGCGAAGCTGCCACACTAGCTCAAAAATTTGGTGACGATCGTGTTTTTAACACACCAATCCAAGAAGCCTTTATCATCGGTTCAACTGTAGGAATGTCCGCGGTAGGATTAAAACCAATCGTTGAAGTTCAATTTGCTGATTACATATGGCCCGGTCTCAATCAATTATTTACTGAGGTAAGCCGATCATACTATCTTTCTAATGGCAAATGGCCTGTTAGCTGCATTATCAGGGTTCCAATTGGCGCTTACGGTTCAGGTGGACCTTACCATTCGTCAAGTGTTGAGTCAATATTAACAAATATTCGAGGGATTAAAGTTGCATATCCATCAACTGGTGCTGATTTGAAAGGATTGATGAAATCATCTTTTTATGATCCGAATCCAGTAGTGATTTTGGAGCACAAAGGATTGTATTGGTCGAAGATCAAAGGAACTGAAGGCTCGATGTCTATTGAACCAGATGAAGATTATGTTATTCCTTTTGGAAAAGCAAGAACTGTAATTGAAGCAGATGCTGATGCTGTCAAAAACGGAGAAAGCTGTGCAATTATTACCTACGGTAGAGGTGTGTATTGGTCACTGGAGGCTGCTGAATCATTTGAAGGAAAAGTAGAAATTATTGATCTTCGAACATTGAATCCATTAGATTATGATGCGATGAATACAGCTGCTCAAATGCACAGTAAGGTTATGCTCGTAACGGAGGAGTCTATTGAAGCGACATTTACCTTGGCTCTAGCGGGGAGAATTCAACGTGATAATTTTAAAGCCTTGGATGCACCGGTTTCAATTGTTGGTTCGATTGATACACCTGCTATTCCGTTGAATTCTGAATTAGAAGCTACCCTTTTACCAAGTTCTGAAAAGATCGAGAGTGCTCTTGGTGAGTTGCTAGGATTTTAAGCTGTTATCGTATGTATTGTTTTCAATTAATGGTGCTTATTCACACTTAGAATATGATAGAGTGAGCGTTGGTGATTAATCTATTTTGATATTTACACTCGTCTCGTCCATTTCTAGTACATAATATCCTGCATCAAGATGAATCAAGGATATGTTTTCATCTGATTGATAATTTTCACCCTCGAACACAAGTTTCCCTTCGAGTGAATAGATTTTTAATGATTCAACCCTTTTAGAAATCTTAATTGTTCCATTTGAAGGATTAGGGTACACTAAGATTTCTGTGTTTTCTGTGTTTTCGTCAATTCCTAGCGTTGCTGAGATGTCGTATGACCACATTGATCGGCCGTAGGTTCCAGCAATGAGTTTTTTGTCACTTAAGCTTACATCGATCGCATCAACTGTGACTGTTGGAAGGCCTGTTCCCATCAAATCCCAATTTTGACCATCATCTTCGGATACAAATACACCTGCATCCGTTGCGATGAATAAAAGCTCTTCATTTCCGGGGGTAGCGATTAATGTCACCATATCATTGACGCCGATCGCTGGCAGGTTACTTGAAATGTCTTCCCAAGTTACTCCGTTGTCCACGGTTTTAAAAACAAGTGCTGAAGTGAAGCCGCTGTAATAACCAGACATGGTAACGTAGATTTTGTTCACATCATTTTTCGAGAAATTAACAGAAGTTACATATTTATCAGGGAGTGATCCTGTAATATTTGTCCAGTTATTCACTCCGCCATTGATGTTTCCTTTCCAAACAAGACCATCGCTTGTACCTACAAGCACCTCAGTTTCATTTTGAGGTTTGTAAGCTAATTCTGTGATGGTGTGATATCTATCGGCAGAAGCTTGTCCCAGACCTGATAAAGTCAAATCATTTGAGATAGCTGTCCAACTGTCAAATGGAGGTGAATCCATATACAATAACCGATTTGAGCCTGCTAATAATGACGTGTTCCCTTCAAGGATTACATAAGGGGTATTCCAGTTGGTGTTTTCTGCAGGATCAATGTCGTGTACATCCAAAGTGTTTACACCATTAAAATCATCAGTCCAGTGAATTGCACCTCTTTGTGTTTCAAAAACGATCGTATTGTCTGCTTGATTGACGTAAGTACTTTGGAATCCGTCTCCACCAAAATCTAAGCTCCAAGGTCCAGTTTGATTTCCAGAGGTTGATCCGTTGTCTTGTGCTCCTCCAGCATAAACTCCTGCTGCAAATGTTGAGCCAGTCACCCGGTAAAACTGAGTGATTGGTAATTCTCCGAGGACATTCCATGTTCCTCCTGAGTTTGTTGTTTTGTACATTCCACCATCCGTTCCAATGACAATTGTATTGGCGTCTTTAAAATACAGAGCGTGTTTATCTGCGTGGACCTCATATGTCCACCAATCAGGAACGTTCAAATTCCAATTTTGACCTCCGTTAGTGCTTTCATATTGATCTACTCCAGGTACAATTATGTGGTTTTCATTAAAAGGATTAACATGAATTCGTCCAAAATACCAACCAAATCCTCCTAAAGCATTCGGGGAAAGCCCGTTTACTCCGGAGTTGGCATTGATCCCGCTCCAACTAGCTCCTGCATCATTCGAAGTATAAATTTCAGAAATATTATAGTCTGTACCCACGTATATAGCATATACTTTGTTTGGATTGCTTTCAGATACAGCAATTCCAACTCTTGAGTGATCTCCAGTTGGAAGTCCGTTTGTCAATTGGTTCCATGTTGCTCCGCCATCTGTGGATTTATAGATTTTTGCGTCAGGTCCTTTCGAAATACCTCGATTTAAAAGATTGACACGGTTGAAGAAACAGGCGTAGACGATATCTGAATTTGTTGGATCCGCTATCATTTCGCAAACTCCTGATGAGTCAGAAACGAAAAGCGTATTCGCCCATGACGTTCCTCCGTCAGTTGAGAGAAATACACCTCTGTTATTTGTCTTTTCAAATCCGCTCCCAAGTGCTCCTGCCAAAATGTGGTCACTGTTTTGATTGTCTACAATCACTGAAGTAATAATTCCTACTTGACTCAAGCCAATGTTCGTCCATGAATCTCCAAAATCATTTGATTGATAAAGTCCATTTCCGTTGTAGGATCCCCCTCCAAAATTTCGATCTCCAGTGCCCGCATAAATGATATTTGTATTTGATGGATCGATCGCAATTGCGCCAATTGCCAGATAGGAAAAGTTATCGAAGATTGGCATCCATTGAGCACCACCGTCATAAGATCTAAAAACTCCTCCATTGGCAGCTCCACAGAAGATAGTGTCACTTGAACGTGTTAAAGGAGTGACAACATTAATTCTGCCGCCAATATTGAAAGGACCTTCTAATTCCCAGTTTAGATTTAAGTCTGGCCCTGTTTTTTGTTCTTTTAATTTATTAACCTCTTCCATACCTTTTAAATAGGCCTGTTCATTGAATCCATGAATAGGGTGAGAGCGCTTCAGCATCCAATAGTCGATGGGCTCAGGCTCTTTAGATGATTGGCTTTTTTTAGTAGCGCAACCAGTCACTAATAAAATGATGAAAGTAAAAAGTATTGTAGATAATAATCGTCTTTTCATATCCTCAAATTTAAGGAATTAGATCTTAAATTTTAACATGATTTTGTCAATTATAGTGAGTAAAGTAGTATTCCTACAAATTTATTTTGGAATTAGTATTCATTGAATGTAGTTCCTAAAGGTCTATTCTTCCGATTGTTGTCAATCATGTCATCAACCGTCCAATGAAAAGAGTCAGCTCTTGCCGGCAATCCCTCTTAATTCAATTTTGGAAGCAGAGCTTCTACCTAATGCAGATAAAGAAAATGAAATAAGCTGTTTAACGATTGGTTTGAGAGGGAGGTTTGATTCTTGATATTTAACCAACTCACCGTGATCAATAAAAACTCCGAATAGAATCTTTCGCCATGAATAGAGCACAAACAGTGACAACATCACTAAAATTTGTGTTCTGCAGACTATTATTCTCTATTGGTTCAAAAAGAATCTAATTATTCACCAGCACCCCGGAATAAGCCTATTAACAAATGAAAGCGCATAACATTATAAGCAAATGATCTAGAGCGTCCGTCTAAGTTGTAATTTAGAACTGGTAAATAATGCGCTCATGAAAATAAAGCAGACAACAGTTCAAGAAATTGCCGCTATTATTAGCTGTCAAGTAATTGGGGATCCTCAGCAATCCGTAACTGGCATAAACGAAATTCACCAAGTAGAAGCTGGAGATATCGTCTTTGTTGACCACCCGAAATATTACGACAAAGCCCTCAATAGTGCAGCGACGATTATCCTAATAGATAAAGAGGTAGCTTGCCCAGATGGTAAATCACTAATAATCTCCAAGGCACCATTCGACGATTACAATCGATTGACTCGACACTTCTCTCCGTATAAACCTCAGAGTATGGACGTTGGAGAAAACACAATAGTTGATCCATCAGCTCTTATTTATCCAAATGTTGTTATTGGACACGATTGTTCAATTGGAAAAAATGTAAAGCTATACTCAGGAGCAGTAATTGGTGACAATTGCAAAATAGACGACGGAGCGATAATTGGACCCAACACTGTGATTGGTCACTATGCATTCTATTATAAGAAAAAAGAGACTGGATACGACCGAATGCACACATGTGGTGGAGTTCACATTCACAGGAATGCAGAGATCGGAGCGCTATGTACAATTGACGCTGGAGTATCAGGAATGACAGTTATCGGTGAAGGAACTAAGCTCGACAACCAAATACATATAGGACATGACACGACGGTAGGCAAAGATTGCCTCATGGCTGCAAACGTCGGTATTGCAGGATGTGTGACTATAAAGAATAATGTTACTTTATGGGGACAGGTTGGCTGTGCAAGTGATGTAACTCTAGAAGATGGAGTTACTGTTCTTGCACAATCTGGAATCAGTAAAAACCTGGAAGCAGGTAAGACTTATTTTGGAAGTCCTTGCGATCTTGTCCGTGTGAAATTTAGAGAGCTCGCAGCGACTAAAAAATTACCAGAATTGATCGAAAAGATCTAAGATGAAAGAGACGTTAATTCGAAATCTTGAAAATCAAATTGAGTTTAGAGACTTTAAACTCAATTCATTATTGGAGGTCACAAAGGCCATCAATTCAAATCGAAGCGTCGAAGAAATTACACGTCTTTTTGAATTCATCGTAAGCGATCAATTAGGCTTTGATCGCTTTGTGCTATTTCACAAACAAGAAGAATGGAGTTGTCTCTCACGAGTAGGATACAAAGGGAAATTTACAGATCTTGATATCGAAGAGGATCTTGCAAGGTTCAGCGAAATCACAATCATTGAATCATCAAAAACACAACTATTAAATGATTTTGATGTCATTGTCCCAGTATTCCATAATGAAATTGCATTGGCCTACTTACTCATCGATAAAATTGATGTTGAATACCAAGGGCGCTATGAGAGTTCATACTCTTATACAGGGTTTATACAGACCTTAACGAATATAATTGTCGTTGCCATAGAAAATAGAAGAATGGCTCATATTGATATTCAGCAGGAACGATTCAAGAAAGACCTAGAAGTTGCTTCTACGATGCAGCGTCTGCTCTTTCCAAGCGATCTTCCAACGAATAAACGCATGGATATTTCAGCTCAATATAAACCACGTCACGAAGTTGGAGGTGATTACTACGACTTCATCCCTTTAGGAGACGATGAGTACATCATCTGCATAGCAGACGTGTCAGGTAAAGGTGTGTCCGCCGCAATGTTGATGGCCAATTTTCAAGCTACCATTCGAACACTCTTTCAGTACCAGAGATTTGATATGGAAAGATTAATGAACGAGTTAAATAAGACTGTAATGAATAGCGCCAAAGGCGAAAAATTCATCACATTCTTTGTTGCGCACTACCACGCAGGAACTCGTAAACTATCCTACGTGAATGCGGGTCATAACCATCCATTTATTACAAACGGAAAATCTTACGAAAATCTTGACCAGGGCTGTATAGGTCTAGGAATGATGGAAGAACTTCCATTTATTAACATAGGCGAAAAAGAATTGAAGCCCAATACAACTATCGTTCTTTACACTGACGGGGTTGTGGAACTTGAAAACGAAGAGGAAGAATTCTTTGGTGCCGAAAGACTAGTAAAACTAGTTAATAGCTACTACCCTCTTAACATGGAGGACATGAATAGTCTTATCTTTTCAAAATTAGATGAATGGAAAGGTCCATTAGAGTTAGTGGATGATACAGCCATCTTCAGTTGTCGCTTCTTTTAGCGCCTACCTCATCAGATACATCTTACCGAACCCTTTTTTGAAATGCTGATCAGCGCCTGAGTCTCGCCGCAGGATATCTTCTCCATTTATTTGAGCCTTAACCGTGTAAAGATATACCCCATTGGCGAGTGGATCGCCGAATTCATCCGTTCCATCCCAAGCGTACTCTGTGATGTTTCTTCCGATGTGAATTTGTCCTAACTCATCCTCTGTAATCTCTCTGACTACTCTTCCGGACACTGTCATTATCTGAATCAATATCTCCTCAGGCTCCTGCGACCCTGTCAATGTGAACACGAAACGTGTGCTCGTTGTAAATGGATTCGGATAGTTCATCATTTGCGTTATACTGGACTCATGTAACACCTCGAAAGAAACTTTATATTCCAAATCAGCTGAAAGGTTTCCACTTCGATCAGCCCCCTGAACAAACAATTGATAAGTACCATCCGTTACAAACTCAGACGGCCACATGATTTTAAATCGCTTTGATTGAGAATCTGCTGGTAACCACTGCATGATAGTTGCACCTGTTTGATCTACAAACGGGATACGTACCTGTACTCCATTCGGATCAGTTAGATAAACCCCAAATAAGGTCGTATCAGAAATGTCGTCCATGATCAAAAACTCGTTATCATCTTTCAAGGTGATCAAGACATCACTGTAAGGATCAACGATATCACCATTCAATATGTGACGACCATTAAAGGTCACATCGAGAATTGGATTTCGATCATCTGGCCTAACAAAGAATGGCACCTGCAATAAATTATTGAAATGCTCCTGCTCAGGCTGATCTGTTATGTAAAGACTTCCATTCACATAAGGATTCACTTCCATCCATAATGAACTTACTCCTCCTAAGCCAACGGTAGGCACAGTAATCGTATCACGGAAAACATCATTAACTAATAGCGGCCCCTGCCTATCATAAGCGATTGGATAAATTACTTGATTTGCATCCTCCACCCAATATGATATCAACAGAGAATCCATATCAATGTTGAATATGTTCTTCACATCAACTGCAAAATCAAAGGTCTCACCTTCAGACAATGTATCTGAGGAATGCGACCAAGTATACATTGTAGTACCATCAATTGCAGCTTCGGGTAGTGGCGAATAAAGTACATGCCATCGATCAATCTGAGAAGGTGTATTCGCACCGGTATCAATGTGGTATGCCTGTAAATCTATATAAGGGTATAAATTAGCATCAATGAATATCCCTAAATCCAGAATAGAATCATTCGAGGTGAAAACAGTGTCTATACTTGACTGATACGCCCCTGTTATATTATAAGCATTAATGGTTAAATGCGTGGAATCTGATGAACTGACTTCAGAGGGATCTTGCTTCCATGTGACCGTCCCCCAATCCGCTGCAGGTCCAATTCGCGTCGAAGTTTCTACACCTTCATAAAGCGACCCAACAATGGTGTCATCAATCGAAATAAACTCTGTTCCCTGCTGTACAATTTCCCTTA
>TARA_Y100000385_G_scaffold77414_1_pt1 | contig 9925 bp, 7 predicted proteins | sample TARA_Y100000385 | Tara Oceans TARA_Y100000385 (sample SAMEA2620980) | marine metagenome | biome: marine biome (ENVO:00000447); feature: surface water layer (ENVO:00002042); material: "saline water (ENVO:00002010), including plankton (ENVO:xxxxxxxx)" | depth 5 m
CTCTTCTGGCATTTTCTCATCATTAGATCGTATACCTCCTTCCACGTGTGCTACTTTAATCCACTCTTTCTTAGCTACTATAGCACAAGCCATAGTACTAGTTACGTCACCTACCACAATACACAATTGTGGCTGCCACTCTTTCACAGCCTCTTCATATCTCATCATGATATTAGCCGTCTGCGTTGCGGCCGTACCAGATCCTACACCCAAATTAATATGTGGCTTTGGAATATTCAATTGAGTGAAAAAATCTTCACTCATCTTCTTGTCATAATGCTGCCCCGTATGTATCAGTCTATATTCAATCTTTTGATCAGCAGTCGTATTATATCTTTCAATTGCGTGAATGATAGGGCCAATCTTCATGAAATTAGGTCTTGCTCCGGCAATTATGTCAATTCTATTCATTTATAATATTTTCTTTTAATTATTTCAAAATCTCAATTACTTGTAGCATTTCATCAGCGAGATTATTTCTAGCATAATCATTTGCTAAATCACTACAACCTCCTTGACAATTCTTATAAATTTCTGATTGTGATATATTCTTAATCGCTAGCTTCAAGGCTTCCTTATTTTCTGGCTCATAACATAAACCAGCATTATACTTCAATATAATTTCCTTGGACTCACCTTCAACGCCAAGTAAAATTGGCTTAAGCATACTTGCATTCTCAAATATTTTTGACGGAATTACTGTTTTAAAAGTATCACTCTTTTTCAAGTTTACCAATGCGACATCTAGAATACTAATATATCTTCTTATTGCGTCTTTAGCAACAAAAGGTAAAAAGGTGAGATTATTAAGATTCAATTCTCTAGCTCTTTCCTGTAAAAAAAATTTCTCAGAGCCATCACCTTGTAAAACAAAATGAATTCTTTCATCAGTTATTTCTTTTGCGGTTTCTACGATAAAATTCAAAGCATGAGCCATTCCATGTGTACCGATATAGCCAATAACAAATTTTTCTTCTAATTTAAGCTCACGCAGCAATTCTATATCCTTATCCCCGGCCATAAATTTAGACCTATCTACCCCATTAGTTACAACTCGAATTTTATTCTCTTGAATGCCAAGGTCTACCATATACTTCTTAAATGCATTAGTAAGAGGAATTATAGTATCAGCACTCAGGTATAGGTGACGTTCTACTTTTGATAAAAGTTTATATGAAAAGGAAGACTTTTTTAATGCTCCAACTGCCGCAATTGATTCTGGCCAAAGATCTCTAACCTCCATAACCCAAGGTTTCCATTTGAAAAGTGATAACATTCTAGCAGAAACCGCTGTAAAAAATTGTGGGCTCGTACCGATAATTAGATCACATTTTTGAAAAAGACCAACAATAAAGGCCATTACTGCGTAACTAACAAAATCTAAAATCCTTTTGAAGAATCCACTATTAGGAGCAATAAAACTCCAAACTCTAATCACAGTAATTCCTTCAATTACTTCCTTTTGATATATTCTATTTTTATATCCATCATATATCTTACCTTTTGGGAAATTAGGTTGACAAGTTATTACTGTAACTTTAACACCTTGCTCAACCCATCTAACACAATGTTCATATGTACGAGTAGCCGGCGCATTAACTTCTGGAGGAAAATTGTCTGAAAGAAATAATATATTCAAAACTCTAAAAAATAAATTTTGTGATTAGTGATTGACTGAAGTAAATTAAAAGTACTTTAGCAGAAACCTCTTTATTAAATTCATCAGAATAACCATAATCAGATATTTCGAAATGCGAATGACCACTACAATTTATCTCTCCTCTATTTGTAACTAAAGTATTAGAACTACTAGACATTATCAATATCTCCGGATGAAAATGTATATAAGAGATTGCTTCCAGCGCTGGTGTTTCCAAGGTGTCATTAATTTCAAGAAGAGTTTCTTGGTAGTTCCAATCACGAGAAACAAAGATGCTATATCCATTGTGCCTTGCGGAGATCTTACTAGAGCTTTCATCAATTATATCTACTTTAGCTCTTTGTGCAACTCTAAAGCTTGACCAAACCTTACTACTACTTACCCCTTGTAATTCGACAGCATTATGTGCTGCTGTACTTCTTTCATATTTCCTTCTAAGATTATTTTCATATGTACTTGTACCTGCTTCAACTACAAAAGGCTTTTTATCAGAACAAATCAAATAACTAAATGTATCAGCATGTGCATGTCCAGGTTGATATGTAGGTTTTATATCCCCCACGTCTAAAAACAATTCATACTTAGCCTTAGTAATTTTCCTATACCCAGATTCTTTAAGTTGTATTGTTGAAGTGTCAATATTTAATCGTTGCGCATAGTCGGCTAGTTCAGCAGTACTTGCATTTACACATTGGGCAGCATCATTTACTAATGGTATCGATCCGTCATCAAATGTCACCGCGTTTAACCAAGCCAACATCTTTGCTGCCTTACTTTCTAATAATTCTAACAAAGATTTTTCTCCACCGGAAGCTCTAAGTAATTGAACACTATCAAGTACTCTATGCAACATTAACTGATGATACATAGCACTAAGTTCATAGTGTGCACCGTCGTTCAAAATTTGCTCTTCTAACTGACTACTAATTATTTGCCTTCCTTTTTTTATGACTTTATCATCCTGAAGATAGATTCCAGCAAATAACAATGCAAAACCATTTTCTAATAGATGATTAGCTAATAGGTGAAACTCCAAATTATCTAACAATCTATACGCATCTTGACCAATAATTTGAACGATAGAATCATTGTCAATTTCATATTGATTAATAAATTTTATCCAATTTATTAATCTAAGTGAAGTCGGATATGGTTCTTTACCATCTATAAGATTGGAATAATTGTTTATATAATTTGAAATTATTCTTAACCCCTTTTCCTTTGATATGTTTGACTGCAATAAAAATTCAAAATAATTCAAATTATATGTCCACAACTTACCATGAGATGCGTCGTTCCAGTTTATTAACTCCCCATACGAACTCGATAAATTCAAAAAAGTAAAATTGGAAATTCCATTCCACAAAATATTAGATTTTATAACATTATCCCATTGAAATGCTTTGGGACAAAATTTTACATTTGGAGTTTTACTTTTATAACCTATGGCCTTTCTTCCCCTATATTTTAATTGATAATATACCTGAATTGGTTTCAAGTATTTAAGTGTGTGATAGTATTTGAGAAAAGAATTTAACAAGCCGTAATTATATTTTTACCCATTGTCTAGAAGTTAGGCTTTTAATGCAAGCGATACTCGCTTTACTTGTATTCATAATTTCATCAAAAGGTATGATTGGGTCACCACCATTTACAAGCATCTTATTCCATAAGTCAAATTGTGTATGGTGGCCTTTATCTTGTGACGATTTTATTCCCTTAGATTTATAACCAAAGTACGTTGATTTTCTAAAGTTATCGATGATCATATTCTTACCTTGATCGAATATCTCTACACGCTCTTTAGCGTAAGCTTTATGGCCGTCAGAAAAATAATTAATTACTCCCTGAGAACCATTCGCATATCTAAGAAGTATACTCATGTTGTCAGTATCCGATTGTGGATTAGTACCTTGAGCGTTTACTACTACTTCAGTGACTTTACTTCCAGTGAGGTAAGTAATCAAATCTATGTAATGACAAGCTTCTCCAATTATACGGCCTCCACCTACTTCCATATCTTGCACCCAATGATCAGAAGGAATGGCACCAGCATTCATAGTGGCAATCACATTAATCGGATGCGTACCATTACCCAATTGCTTTTTAGCATCTCTAGCAAAAGGAGAAAATCTTCTATTAAATCCTACTGTAATACTCTTTTGAGATTTGTTGTATTCTTCTTGTATGCGATCTAATCCTTGATGGGTAATCGCCAATGGTTTTTCTACAAATACATGCTTTCCAGATTGCAGTCCTTTTAACACGTGATCTTCATGTTGATTATGCCTCGTCGTAATGATTACCGCATCTACATTTGCATCATCGAATATAACATTCATATCAGAAGTAGAATTTGCAATCTTATATTTTTTGGCCAAGGTAGTACTCGATAGACCTTTTGAAGAAGCAATATATTTTAAATTAGCATTGAGCTTACTGAGGATAGGAACTATCATCGCACCAGTAAAATTACCTGCACCAATGATTCCAATATTCCCTCTACCTCCAAAAACCAAATTTGACTCTACGGCAACAGTCTTTAGATTCAGATCAACACTACCATCATACTCCATGATAAATGCTATCGAACCTTTCTTAGACATATCACCATATATCTCATTATAGTTAGCCAAACTTACTCTCTCGGTAACTAAAGGCTGTACATTGATCGCTCCAGTAGAAATTGCAGAAAGTATCGCTTGAAAATTACGTTTCTCAGTCCATCGTACTAGACCAATTGGATAATCCATTCCTTTATCTTCATAGTTACTGTCGTATCGACCTGGACCGTAACTACATGAAACCTGAAAACTCAATTCCTTTTCGTAGAAGTCCGACCTCTGCATTGCTAATCCTATAACACCTACCAACACTATTCGTCCTCTCTTACGACTCATTTGCGCTGCTTGAGATATTACTTCATCGCTTTTGGTACTCGCTGTGATCAACACGGCATCTGCTCCAATACTGTCAGTGAGTCCTTCGACTAATTTCACAACATCTGTACCTGCTGCGTTGTAGGCATCTACTCCCCATGACTTCGCTAATGCTACTTTATTGGGGTCAAAATCTATACCTATTACTTTACAACCGTTGGCCTGTAGTATCTGAGTGGCTATGAGACCAATCAAACCTAAACCTGTTACTACTATAGTCTCACCAAAAGTAGGATCGATCAATCGGATTCCTTGTAATCCTATAGCTCCGATGACAGTGAATGCTGCGTCTTCATAGCTAACTCCATTAGGAATTTTGGCTACTAAATTTTCTGGAATACATACTACTTCTGCATGTTGCCCATTACTCACTACACGATCACCTACAGCAAATTCTTTTACCCCTTTGCCTACCGCTATTACCTCACCGGCATTACAGTATCCTAGTGGCAGCGGTTCTCCCAACTTACGGAAGACTGCATCCAATGTAGGTTGCAATCCATCAGATTTAATTTTATTCAGCACCATCTTTACCTTCTCAGGTTGTTGTCTAGCTTTCTGAATATAATTTGCTTTACCAAAATCGACTAACATTTTCTCTGTACCTAGAGAGACTAATGTTCGATGTGTCTTGATGAGTACATGACCTGACTTCACATTTGGTACCGGTACTTCTTCTAATATAGTATTTCCAGATTTTAGATCTTGGATTATTTGTTTCATTTAAATTCTTTCTAGCTTCTTATCAAATTATTTACCGTGTCAAACCACCATAAATTTTCATACTCTTTCAACTCGCATTTACATTTAGCGTCCAACTTCAATAAACCTTGTACGTAACTCTTCTTCACTACTTTCTTATATGGATTTGTAATTCTTCTTAATTCTATCTCATAGTCTTTAATCGATGCACTTCTCAATCCATCCGTCAAACAATTACCATAAAGTTGAGTAGAAGATTTTCCTCCTATTTTATTCCAGGCATTTTCTTGAAACCATCTTGGTGTCCCCCTACTAGTACTTGCACTCTTACCAATATTCATAAATACATTATACTTTATCACAGGAGGATCAGCAAGACTGATGAGTCCTGGTGCTTTGTTAATAGTATTCCACAGCACATAAGTATTTGGATTGCGAACTATAAGACCGTAACCATTATCCCTTCCTTTACCATACATGTCGGAAATGAAATTATTAACTATTACTATTTCTTCAGTGCCTCCATGTGCATTTCCATCTTTACTACCTAGTACAGATATTCCTCTAGCACTATCGTAGATAAAGTTATTATCGATGAATATATGCTTGGCATTCTTATGAACTACTATAGCAGATCCATGAGAACCATCCGCACAACCTTTAGTAGTTCTTCTAAAACCCCAAAGCCTGTTATTACTGATTCCTATTATATCACTTTCTCGTTTTGATTCTGTCCCTACCTTTATATCTATACCATTTTCTGCACAGGCCACTTCTGCACCTTGAGATTGGCTATAAAGATCTGGAGTAATATAAATGTCATTATTTCTAATAATTGTACCAGGCACAGATCCATTCATAGGAATAGGATACCTACTAGATGTTTTAGTCTTATAGTACAATTGTACTCCATCAGTATAATTGACTATTTCATTATTCTCTATTAGAGTATTTCTAGATTCTTTATTCTGTCTTGCACTTACTGTTATCGCTATACATTCTTCTTTGGCCAACTTGGCATCAAGAGTAAATACACAATTTCTTATTATTGTATTATTACTAGACACTATTCTTAGAGCGTTCCCTTTAGGTACATCTCTAATTACAGAATTCAAAAAAGAAATATTAGACGATTGGTTTTTAATATAGTTAGTTATTCCTCCATCTACTACGATACCATTTAATTCCCAATTCTGCGCATTATCAAAATCAAAACCTTTTACCTCTACATTACGTGAAGCACTAATCACATGATCGTCAGAGTTCAATACAGATGTAGAAATTATCTTTCTTTTCTTGACACCACTCGTACTAGAATTAATCTCGATGATTCCCCAAGAAGAATAATCCCCAGCTGCTAATACAAAAGTCTCTATCTCTTTGTTATCTAGAAAACATTGAGCCCATGATCTATAACTACTATAATTAATCTCTTTAATAACATCATCAGAAATATCTATACTCTGTCTAGGCGTTGTCACTAGAGGAGCCTTCATACTTCCGACTCTCGAATTCAATAATTTCTTGTTACTATAACAAGATGCAATCATTAGAATCAGAGTAAATCCTATTACAAATCTCATAAGAATTTCTTTATAATCTCATTCTTTTTTTCACGACTCGGATAGTTGATCAGTACGGCCTTGTATTTTCCTTTGAACACAAAGAGACTTCCTGCGGCCACACCTATCACTCCATATCTATCTACTGATTCCTGTACGTGACTTAGTTCTCCTGCCCCACCCAATATTGTCATTGGTATAGTAGTCAGATTGCGGAGTTGATCGATTAACTTATAATCATACCCCTTCATTACTCCATCATTATCTACTGAGTTGATTACAATCTCTCCTATGCCTATTTCATTTAATTTTTCGATGTATTGATTGAGCTTTTTCTTGGTATTTTTCTTAGCATTATGTGTTACTACCTGATAGCCTCCTAGCAGTTTCTTTTTGACATCTATCACTACTACCACACTTTGGCTACCTACGGCAATACACATTTCTTTCAGCACTCCTATATTCTCAATTGCAATAGAACTAACTGCCACTTTTTCAGCACCCAGACTCACTATCTTACGCACTTGATCAGCAGTCTTTACTCCGCCACCATAGCATAATGGCATACGCGATTCTAATGCCAATTTTTTGATTAACTCGTAGTCTGGTTCTCTTTGTTCAGCAGTAGCATCTATATCCATGATCATGAGTTCGTCTACCTCTTTCTCGTTAAATATCTTTACGGCATTAATAGGATCGCCTACATACTTTCCTTCTTTAAACTTTACAGTCTTCACTAGTCCTTTATCCCTTACTAGTAGACAGGGTATTATCCTTGGTCTTAGCATGACATATCTAGTTTTGCATAGTTTTCAAATATTTTCATTCCGTTATAATGACTCTTTTCTGGATGAAACTGCAAACCATATACATTATCACGTCTTACTGCAGAAGAAAAAGAATCTCCATAATGAGTAACACCGATAGTATCTTCATCAGAATCACATTCAAAATAATACGTGTGTAAAAAATAAAATCCTCGATCATCTATAATATCACGGAATAGATTCAGCTCTTTTACTCTCTCTACTGTATTCCATCCCATATGCGGCAGATAAGGTTTTTGAGTGAGTTTCGATTCATTTATTTTTCTCACTTTTCCAGGTATCCAGCCAAATCCAGGCACGGTACCTTCTTCACTACTATCTGACAATATTTGCATACCTACACATACTCCTAGAATTGGAATTTTTCTATTCACCACGTATTCATCTAATGCATTTGTAAATCCTTTATCAGAAAGCAACTTCATAGTCTCATCAAAATCGCCCACACCAGGCAAAATCAACTTTTCTGCTTGATCCAACTGCTCAGGCGTATCTATCAAGTAATATGAAATATTCAATAGCTTATAGATGTTAGCTATAGCATGAATGTTTCCTGATCCATAATTAATTAAACCTATCATCTCTTACCTCCTTTTTCTAAACCTATCGCACGGAGTACTTTAGCTCCTATGTCGTAGATCCATTCCTGATTTTTATAATCTTTGTATGTTTTATTTGGAGCATCAAAACATGCCTGCAGTTCATCTGTAGACATATCTAATTTATTAGCTACAAATTCGAAATCGTGTTTGATATTCTCTTTATCATAAGGAAGCAATTCCAATTCTGACATGGCTTCCTCTCTAGTCATCTGGCCAGTGAGGATGAGACTGGCGAACTGCACTCTACGCACATCAAATCCAAATTTTTCATATAGCCAATAGCTTTCATAGAACCTAGTAAATCTAGATTCGAAATGCTTCTGAGGATATTCTTGCCATCCATAAGTATCTGTAAGTAATTGGATAGCATCCTTCTTAGTATAAGGCATAAAGTTGAGTGGAGAAAAAATCTGAATTTTTCTAATATATTTCAAATACACTTTATGCCATAGTACATTAGTCAATGGAAAATCCTTCATCGGTCGTGTTCCATATTGCTTATGTATATCTTTTAACTGTGCTACATCTGACTGAAAATACATCCATTCCTTAGGATTACGAATGCACTCCGTACTATAGTTAGCACCTGTCAATATATGATTGATCTTATACTTACTCGCGAACTTATACATCGTCGCAAAAAAAGCATGATCTTGAGGCGTATCTATATGTGGTACACCAGATTTAAAATATGCTCGCTGCAGATCTTTCATCTCTTCCCAGTTAATCACATCGGTATATAGATCGAGATCAAGTCCGTCCACTAATACCTCTATATTATTTACTGCTTGCTGAGAATTCCATCCTGCATCTACATGAAATACTAAGGGTCGTAAACCCAATTCTTTCACAGCTAGATGTAATAGATATGAACTATCTACTCCTCCACTCATACCCAAAATACAATCAAAATCTTTTCCTTTCCCAGCTGCTTTGATACTGTCTACTGTAGACTTCATCTGGGCCATTCCTCGCTCATCTGTGTGCCAATTGGGTTTTATATCTTCATAATATGTATTACAGTGGTCGCATACGCCTTTATCGTCAAATTCTATCTTGGAATCAGTAGTATCCATCACACAACTACTACATACTTGGTAAGCTCTTTTTGTCATATTCCTATTATAATTGAATTATGTTCACGTTTTAATAGTAAAATTTTTCCGACAATAATTGCATAGATTTCTTCTCGTCAAATATTTTTAATGCTTCATCAGAAGGCTTATAAGGTATTGAACTCAGAGCCTTAGTCTTCGCGATTGCATCTGCGAACCAATTAGGATTATCTAAGTCTAATTGGATGATCCTTGCCTTCATACAACTAGGTAATATATCTACGTAAGCATTAGGTCTAATACCTACAATCGCACCACTAAAAATCGCCTCATATACACTTCGAGGAGAAGAATCACTTATAGGTATAGAGAGCACTAATTTTGATCTATTAAGCAAACTATAAAGCTTTTCTCTAGTCACTCGACCAAGATCTTGATCAGTAGATATCATTAACTTGTCTAGCTCTAACTTATGTGTATCATCCCAAAATGGATATACAAAATATATTGGCTCTGAAGGCAATGAACTATTTCTTGCCTTGAGCATTTCATCTATTCGATATAATGGTGTAAACCCT
>TARA_Y100000385_G_scaffold244214_1_pt1 | contig 9918 bp, 4 predicted proteins | sample TARA_Y100000385 | Tara Oceans TARA_Y100000385 (sample SAMEA2620980) | marine metagenome | biome: marine biome (ENVO:00000447); feature: surface water layer (ENVO:00002042); material: "saline water (ENVO:00002010), including plankton (ENVO:xxxxxxxx)" | depth 5 m
CTCCTAAATACGGTGTTGCTTGATCCTGGTCACTTTGATTTTGCCACCAATCCAAAGATGGATTTGTATCACCATAGTATTTTGGGTTTGTAGGCCAATGTATATTATCGACATCCATCGTATGTCTGCTCATCGCCTCTCCTGCTTTATAATATTTCGGATCTCCAGTTCGCATAAACTGAATCCAATATTGGAAATCTACTGCGGGCTCATTATTCACCCATCGAAACCAATCTCCGCGACCATATCTATTTTTATGATCACCATAGTCAAACATGCCGTACCATGGTTCCCAATGCTGATTGTAAATGTTCCAATCAAATTTGTACTCTAATGACCTCTCTAATTCAGAATAACTGTTTGACTCAGGTGAGAATCTACCATACACCATACTATTGCTATATGTCTCCGGTGCAGCGTGAGGTACGGGAGGATTAATGACATAATCTAATGTTCTTTTTAATCCGTCATTATTCTCATTGGCATCATGAAAGTATACCACCATTTCACTCGTTTTAGTCACTCCTTGTGCCATATTAGCTACCATCTGTTGATCTCTTCTACCACTGCTGCGTGCAAAGCTCATTGGATCAGCTTTTGGCGACCACGTAAAGGCAGTACAACTACTATTTTCAATATCAACATTTATCTCTTTAGGATATTCCTCGATGAAATTTTTAATGCCTATGCCTATACCCCACTTCCCGTCAGAGATGTCAGACCAGCCTTGGACTTTGTCGACACTTTTATGTTCTTTTAGATTATCTGAAATGACACCATTAAAACCGTCGATCCTTGAATCTTCTGTAGAGTTGGGTACAGGTGGTATACGATCAGGTTTTGGGCCATTTTGAAATACATAAATATTTTTTTGATCAATGATCTCTGTGTTAAAAAGTTGAGGATCCTTAGCATTATACCATTCACCTTGCAAATATCCAGATTTAAAAATTTTCTGTCCAGAGAGATTATAATCTAGAGTTATTCCTGTTGACTTTATTCGGTCGTCTGGCTCTAACCATCCCTTATCATCGCTTTCGTTATCAGGTTTCATAAGACCGTCTGAAAGCGCTACCATCATATGTTCACCTTCTACTGCAGTATGTTTATCAGGATTGCCTGTATAGGTTATGGTATGATAAACTTTAATGTAGGATTTACCCGCATATACATGTATTCTGATTGTAAAAGGAGAAGCATTGTTATTTTCATCATTATATTCATACTCGCCTTCGATACGAAGAATACTATGCAGTGGGCCCGAACCTTTTTCTTTCACAGTTCGAAGTATATGCGCAGTTGAGAGATCTATTCCCTTATCATCTAGAATATCAAGAAAAGACCCCCTATTGTTTTTACTAGTTGCAATAGTATCATTGGCATCATATCCATTTCCTTCTAAATCCAACATGACATCATCAATAAATCCACCTGTACGTTTATTGACTGTAAATCTGAGCAAACCTGTTTCCACTATTGCCGGTTGACCTCGTCTTTGTCCATTTTTAATTTTTACACGATGACCTTGTATCTGTGCCCTCTGTATCTCAGGACCATATTCTAAAGTATAATTATCTCCTTCTTCTGCAAAGAAGAAAACCCAAATCCATTTAGTACTGTAATCTACTGGCTCCCATGTTGTTACCTGTGTGATCTGAGAAGGTATTTCATTTCCTTCACTATTCAGAACTCGTGCATGATCTGGAGACAGAAGTTCTCCTTTTTTAAAAGGTATACCAAGAGTAATAGGAGCACCATCTAGGTGCTGTTCTATCTTTATAGGTATTTTGGTAGAAGCGGCTAGGACAAATGGAACAATTATTAATACTATAGTGATACAAATACTTTTACCCATTCCCGTCATTTTTGTTATTTCCCAAATTATCAAGAAACAATGCTGCTGCTCCCAATACGGGTATGTCCAAGTTTTCAGAAACCTCAATTTTGAAATTCTCACGAATTGGAGTGTAGGCAAAATCTGCTAAGACATTTGCCACTTCATCTTTAAAATAGGTATATGATTTACTTACTGAGCCTCCCAGAATTATACCTTCTGGATCGTAAGCATACATTATCGCCGATATAGCATTTCCAACATGCTTGCCAAATTTCTTAAATGCCTTTATGGCTTTTTGATGTCCTGACGCTGCCATTACTGCCATTTCCTCACCTTTCAAATTATAGTTTCTTGTGAAATACCTTCCGGTACAATAATACTCGTAAAAGTGTTTTTTGTAAGGCATCATCCCAAATTCTCCACTTCCACAATTAATACCATTATAGAGCTTATGATTAATTATGATTCCTCCTGCCATACCTGTCCCCATTATCAATCCAATAAAGTTTTTATATTTTTTTCCATGTCCAAAATACTTTTCACCAATTGCGAAGCAGTTTGCATCATTGTTCAAGTAGACAGGAACCTTAAATTCATTTTCGAGTATGGCTTTCAGATGTACTTCTTTCCAAGATTGAATATTTGAAACATCATAGACAATACCTTTTTGAATATCACAAACACTAGGTATCCCTAGTCCAATTCCTTGTATACCATCATTCCAAACTTCTTTGATGGCTGATTTTAATTCTGACAAAACTTCTTGTTCCGTACCTGAAGCATCAATATTTACTTTATGCTGATTTTTTATTTTTCCCCCACTAAGAACATCATTATCAATCTCCGCCACATGTACCTTAGTACCTCCTAAATCAACTCCTATAATTTTGATTTCACTATGTTGTGAATTCATTCTTTGGTCTTTTTTTGAAGAGAACTTGTCATTAATTGATTGGTAATTAGTGGTTTTGACCAAAATCCAATACTCATAATATATCCCAATGAGATAAAGAGAAATAACATTCCAATTCTCAATCCGAAGACATCACCTAATGAGCCAACGATTAACGGTAAAACGGCTCCTCCGGCAATACCAGTCACTAATGTTCCAGATAGTGAACCATGATTATTTGTCACAGAATTAAGAGCCAATGATATTATTATCGACCACATTACTGAAGCAAAAAATCCAACCATAGGAAAAGAGATTAGGGCAATACTTTTACTTCCAAACAAAGCTAAAATGAGAGAGACTATAGCTGCTCCTGAAAACCCAATCAGCACTTTTCTACTGTCCATGACCTTGAGAAGCACGAGTCCTAATATAGTTCCTGCTGTCATGAGCCCCCAAAACAATGCTACAGTTCGAGCACCAGTGGTCTGTGGGTCCACTTCATGATAAGTTTGAAGAAATTCTGAAATCCAATTGGCTACACCTTGCTCTGACCCTACATAGCAAAACACGGCCAAAAAGTACATCCAAACCATGGGTTTTTTGAGTAACATCACATGAGTATTCATTGCTCCCACTTTCTCATCATCTTTTCTTTCTACTGATGGAAAAGAGGTCAAGCCTATGACTAAGACCATGATAAGCGATACCCCAGCAAAGACCCAATACAATGATATCCAAGGTAATTCAGAAGGGACAAGACTACTCATAGAATCTAAAAACCAAGATGACGTATTGCCTGCTTTAAGATTAAGAACGAGATATGAGTAAACCAATGGGCTCAAAAATGAAGCAAGACCAAAGAACAATTGTCCAATTACTGATGTGAATGCGAAATGCTCTTCACCACCAGCAATCCTCAACAATGGATTAATTGCTACTTGTAACATTGCCATGCCTGAACCAATTAGGAACAATGAAACGATATACATCGCATAAGTAGGATTTGAGGCAAAAATAAACGCCCCTAAACTGCTTAGCAGAAAAGCAATTACCATCACAGTTTTTTCTCCCAATCTCTCAACCATTACTCCACTAGGTATAGACATGACTCCATATGCAATGAAAAAAGCAAATGGAAGCACTGCGACCATCGTTAGACTGAGGTCATAACTATCTATGATATCAGGCACTAATGGGCCTATAATATTTGTCAAAAAAGAGATGACAAAGAATGTGAGGATGATAAGTCCTACAATAAAAAAATTACGTTTCATCTATTGAGGCTTTTTTCTAAGGTTTGTTTACAGGCTGCTTGAACATTGGAAAGAATTTTAATAGGTCAGCTTGTGATGGCTGCATTCCATATTCAGCAATTTCAAAAGCCTCCGTATATTTTATTTCTTTTGCTTCTTCTTCACCATACCATTTTTCTAAAGAAGCTTTTCTTTCTGGTGACATTTTCCCTGGATTCCTTTTTACTCTTTTTGAAAGCCACTCCCTTTTTGCTTTATCACCTTTTGGCACTTTTGCCACACTCGCATCACCACCATTTGTCCAAGGGCCCCATTCATACATCTGTGAGTAATGAGCATCCATGGCATCTACCTTCTTTTCTATAACCTTATCAATAGCTACAACTAAATCTGGAGTATGTGGATACGGTTTTTGAAAGCGATCTTGCATGTATAAGAACAATGGATTCTTGTTAAGCGGTGGAGTATCTGGACATACATTTGGTACAATGACCATATATGATGCATCCATTACGACCTTTCCTGCATTTCTATGATCAGGATGATAATCATTTGACCTAAGCCCTAAAACGATGTCTGCATCCCAATTCCTAATTGCCCTGATCACTTGATGTCTGACATGCAAGGTAGGCATCAGTTCTCCATCGTGATTGTCTAATGTCTCATACTCAGCTATACCTAACCTTCTACCTGCTTCGGCAGCTTCTTCTCTTCTACGGTTACCAAGCGCTCCTCCTCCTTGAGATTGATGACCTGCATCACCACTTGTCAAAGCTAAGAATTTTACATTATGTCCCATCTCTGCAAAAAGAGCAGCTGTGCCTCCAAACTTAGAATCACAATCATCGGGATGTGCCCCAATAGCGATGATATTCAATGGTTTAGACTGTCCAAACAACATTGCTGCTGACATTAACAGTACTATTGGAATTAAGTAAATATTTTTCATTCTCTATGATTTAGTAAATATTTTCAAATTGTTCTGTTTGTGTAAAATAGCCCACAGCTTTATCTGTGGGCTAATAATTGTATGTATGAAAACGTATGAAATTCTTAGTACCCTGGATTTTGAGTGAAATTCGTATTCAAATCCAGTTCTCTCTGTGGAATGGCAAATAGTAATTTCCCATTTACAGATTTCCCCTGTGCTGCCATTACACTTTCAGCTACTCCAAATCTTAATAAATCGGCCCATCTATGATTCTCAAAAGCCAACTCTACCCTTCTCTCATGAAGCAACTTCTCGTTAAAAGAACCTGGAGTACTACTATCAATTCCACTTAATCCCGCTCTGGTTCTTACCTGATTTATAAGATCGTAACCTTCAGAACCTTCACCAACAGCCTCCGCTAACATCAAAAGTACATCAGCATATCTAAATACCACCCAATTATTAGGAGCATCGTCATCACTGAAAGAATTAGTCGACCCATATTTTAAGGTCCAAGGACTAATCTCAGTCAATCCATCTATTAAATTTAATCTGGAATCACCCTCTTCATATTCAGCAATTAAATCTGCTTCAGGAATATTTCTCTGCCCAGAGGTAACAGCTGCTGCAAGGTCACCATTAAACTGATTAGTGAAATTATTTCCTTGATCACCAAAACCACCTTCAAACTCCACTTCAAATATGGATTCAGAATTGTGTTCATTTTCCACTCCCCAGAGATTAGCGAATTCACTTACCAAGCTATAACCACCAGAAACAACTTGTCTCAAAGCAGCAGCGGCATTGGTATCATCACCAATGGTAAGGTATACTCTGCCTAACAACGTATTGGCAGCTCCTTTAGTAGCTCTACCTACATCGCTTCCGCTATAACTTGATGGCAGACTGGCAGCAGCACTAGTCAGATCATTAATAATATGATTAAATACTACATCTTGACTTACTTGGACATGCTCTAATCCTTCATCTACCGAAGCTGTTTCTGTTAGTACTAATGGAATATTGCCAAACCCAACTGCTAAATGATAATAATAAAGAGATCTAAGAAATAATGCTTCCCCTTTGTATTGAGATTTCAATCCAGCGTCCATATCCACCGCGTCTATTCTGCTTAGAACTATATTAGCTCTTGAAATTCCTAAATAAGAATCATTCCAGGCAGCTTCAGTTATATCACTTGTAGAGATATCAGTAAACTTATCGAACACAGTTATTTCTTCAGCCAACCCAGTTCCATCCCAAAAAGTATTGTCTGACCGTAACTCTTGAAGGACCCAATAACTTTGGTTATAACATCCATCAGCTTTTAATGAATTGTAAATTGCACTTACTGCTACTTCCATATCAGATGCAGTATTATAGAAATTTCCAGCATTCCTTTGAGAAATTGGAGCAAGATCAGTAAAGCTCTCTGAACAAGACATCAATCCAGAAAAGATTATTATTGATATTATATATTTATTTTTCATTTCAAATATTTTTATAATGAATAATATTAAAATGAGGCATTGACGCCAAAAGTCATTACTCTGGATAATGGATATGCACCATAATCTTCTCCCTGTACATTAACATTATCATCATTATTATTCACCTCAGGATTGAATCCTAAATAGTCAGTAAACGTGATTAGATTAGTACCTGACACATAAAGTCTTAAACTAGAGAATACATCTCCTAAAGCAGACTGAGGAAAATTATAAGCCATTGTCACATTTCTTAATCTGATGTATGAAGCATCTTCTACTTGATAATTAGATGGCCTGTTGTTGCTGTTTCCAGTTTGCCGGTTAGCTCTAGGAATTTCTCCATTACCAGGATCAGAAGGAGACCTCCATCTGTTCACCCAGTCAGCATAACTATTATAATTGGCTTCTCCATTACCCATGTGCCTTCTCGTTAAGTTAAGAACTTCTGCTCCTTCTACACCTTGGATTAGAAAGCTCAGACTTACATTTTCATATGAGAAAGTATTCGTAATACCATATGTAAAATCAGGTAAATAATTACCTACAGTTGTTCTATCAGAAGCATTGATCACACCATCATTATTAATATCCTTCCATCTAAAATCTCCAGGTCTTGGCGTTGCAATCTGATCTGTAGGCCCTGCATCTATTTCCGCCTGAGATTGATATATTCCATCAGTCTGATATCCAAAATAACTTCCTATTGGTTCGCCAATCTGAGTGATGTGACGGTTTCCTGCACCGCCTGAACTTAATATTGGATCACCAGATGGGCCTAGTTTCGTAACTTCATTATCAATTGTAGAAAAATTCAAATCAGTAGTCCATCTCAATTTCCCAGTAGTATTTCTACTTGTTATCTGAAGTTCAATTCCCTTATTTACGACTTCACCTATGTTAGTTAAGGCGTTAGTAAATCCTAAAGCAGCCGGCACTTGTACAGCTAACAACAAATCTGTTGTCGTACTTTTAAAATATTCAACTGTACCGTAAATCCTATCTTCTAAAAATCCAAAATCTAGTCCTATGTCATATGAACTTGTCTTCTCCCAACTCAAATCTTGATTGCTAATAGTAGAAGGAGAAATACCATTTGTCAGTGAGCCTCCGAATGTATAATTTGATTGACCTAGCAACCCTATAGACGCATAATTTGGAATGAGGAAGTTTCCTGTTTTCCCCCAACTGGCCCTCAATTTCAAATCACTCAACCAATCAGCAGATTTGATATCATTTGAAATTCTCCAGCCTACTGATGCAGAAGGGAAGATACCTGTCTTATTGCCAGCTCCAAAGCGAGATGATTTATCCGATCTTATAGAGGCCGTTACTAAAAATCTGTCATTGTAATCATAATTAACTCTTGCTAACAATGAGAACAATGACCATTCTTCTTGCGCAGCAGTTCCTTGCACAACTTGACCACCACTTACAGTTGTAACCAAATCATCAGGAAAATTATCAGCAATGATGGTATTGATATCTATTTTCTCCTTTTGCGCTGTTACTCCTGCTACAGCATTAATGTTATGCTCTTCACCTATTTTGGTATTATAAGACAAAGTCTGCTCTGCTACCCAACTTACACTTTCAGACGAACTAGATTGTCCATAAGGTTCACCAGATGTAGCTGTTCTATATAGCAATGTATTTGCTCTATAGAAATTCCTCTTATAGTTATTGACATCGACTCCAACATAAGTCTTGAATGTCAAATTATCCATAAAATCAAACTTCAAATATCCGCTGCTGAATGTTCTGAATTGATTTAACTGATCATCTACAGCTTCGATAATAGCCAAAGGATTACTTGCTGAGGTCATGGATGAAGATTGGTCATCACTTGTTCTCAAATAACTTTGATTATCCAATTGATTCGGCGTGCCATCTGCATTTAATGGTCTTACAGTCGGAGAATGAATGATTCCAGAATAAACAATACCGGGAGGCCGAGCAAAGTAAGGAGAGCCTGCTGGCAGCTTATCCGATGAAGTATAAGATGGGTTCAAATTAAATCCTACTCTTAGTTTATTACTGATATCTGCTTGAATATTCATTCTAAAACTATATCTGTCAAAGCCGGACTTTTCGATAATTCCTTCTTGATTATAAAAATTACCTGCCAGATAATAACTCACATTATCCGCACCTCCAGAAACCGAAAGGTTATGACTTTGTAGCATAGCAGATCTAAACATTACATCTTGCCAATCCGTATCGGTTCCATCTGGGTTTTGAATATCATCCGCTATTCTCCAAGCTCCATTAGTTCTTACTGAATTAGGATCACTGGCACTTGCACCCTCTGGTCCATTCTGAAGATAGGCATTATTAGTCGCGTCTAGATTGTAGTCTATCAATTGAGCTGCATTCATTAAATCCAACTTATTAGCTACAGTCTGAGATCCAACATATGAATCATATGAAATGACAGGTTTACCCGTTTTGTTCCCTGTTTTAGTAGTAATCAGAATAACACCATTAGATCCTCTAGATCCATAAATTGAAGCAGCTGAGGCATCTTTTAATACTTGTATAGATTCTATATCGTTAGGACTAAGCGTTCCTAATGGATTTGCAGTTGGAGGTCTGAACCTTCCAGCTCCTCTTCTAAAGTTATCACCTTGTACTCCAAGATCCACATTCTTAGATACTGGGAATCCATCTATAACATAAAGTGGTTCGTTTCCTGCTGTGATAGAACCTACACCTCTGACTCTTACAGTAGGTCCTGCCCCTGGCTCTCCACTCGTTTCACTTACCTGGACACCTGCCATTTGACCTTGAATCGCATTTTCAAAATTAGTTACGGCAATATCAGATATCTGACTCGCAGAAATCGTTGTCACCGCACCTGTAATGTTTCTTTTCTGTTGTCGGCCATAACCCACCACTATTACTTCATCCAATGCACTTGCATCTTCTGACAAAGTGATATCGATTACTGTTCTACCATTGATTAATACTTCTTGAGTGGCATATCCCAAATATGCTACCACTAGTGTTGTTGCATTATCTGGAGCAGATAGAGAAAATGATCCATCAAGATCAGTTGCTGTACCCGTGGTTGTTCCTTTTACTTGAATAGTTGCACCAATTAATGGCAATCCATCTGGTCCTAATACCGTCCCACTAATTTCTATAACTTGATTTAGAGCTATTAATGACTCCGTGATGTTAAGAAATTGAGCTTTCTTTTCTGTACTTGTTTTTTGCAAACTAAGCTTACCCTTCTTTTCTAACTTCTCAATCTGCTTGAGTTTCCGCTCAAGTTTTTTAGCATTTTTGACTCCTTTTCTATTGGCCTCATGAATTACAAAATATTTAAGTCCAATAGCTCGATACTTAAAACCCGTACGATTGAGTAGTCTATCCACTGCATTTTCCAAGTCCTCACTTTCTTGAAAATCAAAAATAACTTCAATGTCCTTAAGCAGCTTTGTTTCATACGAAAATGCTATTTGATATCTCTTACTCATCTCATCCAAAACTTCGATAAGTTGACGAGTATC